>Ga0308171_1000772_pt1 | contig 55581 bp, 45 predicted proteins | sample PhyGR1_FD_202135 | JGI IMG/M metagenome (GOLD analysis project Ga0308171, IMG submission 202135) | Phyllosphere microbial communities from UC Gill Tract Community Farm, Albany, California, United States - DLSLSG.R1 | ecosystem: Host-associated > Plants > Phyllosphere > Unclassified | place: USA... | reverse complement strand
CGGAAGCTAAGCCTCTCAGCGCCGATGGTACTGCAGGGGGGACCCTGTGGGAGAGTAGGACACCGCCGGACTTCTTTTCACGAAATGGCCACCCAAAGCTGGGTGGCCATTTCGCATTTACGGGCACTTTTCCCGGGAAGGACAGTCATGTCGACGGATGACGAGAAGGATCGCAGGGGCAACGAAGGGCGCTCAGGCGACCGCGCATCCGGTCGCGGACCGTCGTCCCGTGGGGGAGCTCCGCGTGGCGAACGCCCCGCGCGCCGCGAGGGAGATCGTCCGGTGAGTCGTGACGGTCGGCCCGCTCGTGAGGGGGATCGTCCGTTCCGTCGTGAGGGGCAGGGCTCCGGTCGGCCCGCTCGTGACGGGGATCGTCCGTTCCGCCGTGACAACGACTCCCGCCCGGCGCGTGATGGTGATCGTCCGTTCCGTCGTGAGGGGCAGGGCTCCGGCCGCCCGGCGCGTGATGGTGATCGTCCGTTCCGCCGTGAGGGGCAGGGCTCCGGCCGCCCGGCGCGTGACGGGGATCGTCCGTTCCGCCGTGACAACGACTCCCGCCCGGCGCGTGATGGTGATCGTCCGTTCCGTCGTGAGGGGCAGGGCTCCGGCCGCCCGGCGCGTGACGGGGATCGTCCGTTCCGCCGTGAGGGGCAGGGCTCCGGCCGCCCGGCGCGCGACGGGGACCGTCCGTTCCGCCGTGACGGCGATTCACGAGGGTTCGGCGGGGGCGATCGTCGTCCGTCCGGTGACCGCCGCCCCGGTGCGGGCGCCCCGCGCCGCTTCGACCGCGACGACGCGCGTGTCACCCGTCCTCCCCAGGACCGTCGCGAGCGAGGGCCGGAGATTCCGGAAGAGGTCACCGCGTGGGACCTCCCCGGCGCGGCCCGCAACGAGCTGAAGACCCTCAGCAAAGACAACGCCGAGAACGTCGCACGTCACCTGGCGATGGCCGCCCGTCTGATCGACGAAGACCCGGAGCTCGCGCACCAGCACGCCCTCGCCGCGTCGCGGAGCGCCGGGCGCGTGGGTGTCGTCCGGGAGACGGTGGCCATCACCGCCTACGCCGTGGGTGACTTCTCGCTGGCCCTGCGCGAACTGCGCACCCACCGCCGCATCACCGGTTCCGACGAGCAGCTCCCTCTGATCGTCGACAGTGAGCGCGGGGTGGGGCGACCCGACCGTGCGCTCGAGGAGGGGCGCGCCGTCGATCGTTCGACGCTCTCGGTGCCGGTCCGCGTGCAACTGGCGATCGCCATGTCGGGTGCCCGTCTCGACCTCGGTCAAACCGACCGTGCGCTGCAGGAACTCGAGATCCCGGAGGCCGATCCCGACCGCGCCTTCGAATGGAGCCCCGCGCTCTTCTCCGCCCGCGCCGCCGTGCTCGAAGAGCTCGGCCGTGACGCCGAAGCCGCCGAGTGGGAGCGTCGGGCGCAGGTGGCCGCCGAGGCCCTCGACGCCGCCGCCGGCGTCGCCGACCGCGAGGTCATCGTCGTCGAGGAGATCGACGTCATCGACGATGAGGGCGGCGTGGACGTGGCATCCGGAGTCATCCCCGTCGCCGACGTCGACGCGAATGATGACGACGACGACGACACGGCCGCGGACGGCGACACGGCAGAGTCCGCCGACGAGCAGGAGGACCCGCGATGATCTTCGGTCGGTCGAAGCCGCAGTCCACCCCGCTCGACGGGGTCGACGTGGTGCTCGCCGACCTGGACGGTGTCGTGTACGCCGGTCCCGGTGCACTGCCCCACGCCGTGGACAGCCTCAACCGCGCACAGGACGAAGGTCGCCGGCTCGGCTACATCACGAACAACGCGTCGCGGACCGACGCGACGGTCGCCGCGCACCTGTCGTCGCTCGGGCTCCGCGTAGCCGCGGACGACGTCGTGACCAGCCCGCAGGCCGCGATGCGCCTGATGCGCGACCTCGTCCCGGCCGGATCGACGCTGCTGGTCATCGGCGGCGAAGGGCTCGTGGTCGAGGTCGAGAAGGCCGGCTTCACGGTGACGCGCAGCGCGGAGGACGCCCCGGCGGCCGTCGTCCAGGGCTTCGCCCCCGAGGTGGGCTGGGCCCAGCTGGCGGAGGCAGCCTACGCGCTCGCCACTCCGGTCGAGGAGGGCGGCATCCCGTGGGTCGCGACGAACACGGACTGGACCATTCCGCAGGCCCGAGGGATCGCGCCGGGCAACGGCACCCTCGTGTCGGCCGTGCACACCGCGGTCGGCCGCCTCGCCACCATCGCCGGCAAGCCCGAGCGCCCGATCTTCGATGAGGCGGTCACCCGCACCGGCGCCACGACCCCCCTCTTCATCGGCGACCGGCTCGACACCGACATCCAGGGCGCCCGCGCGGCAGAGATGGCATCGCTGCTCGTACTCACCGGCATCGACCGGCCCAAGCAGGTTCTCGCCGCACCTCCGTCGCAGCGCCCCGACTTCATCGTCGCCGACCTCCGCGAGCTGTTCGAGCCGTATCCCGCGACGATCGTCAAGGGCGAGCGGACCCGGGTCGGAGACGCCGTCGTCGAGATCGACGGCGTCGACCTGCGGATCGTGGCGGAAGGCCCGCGTCAGATCGACCTGCTCCGCGCGGGGGCCGCCGCGATCTGGAACTCCGGTCGGGCGATCTTCGGGTTCCGTGTTCCGGAACAGCTGTACGCGGACCCGTTCCGCGTGCGGTGACGCCGTAGCATGGCATCCATGTCGGACAGCCGAGAGAACGATGCCGACCCCGAACTGATCAGCCGCCTCCGCGTCATCGAGGAACAGCCGCTCGACACGAGGGCCGACGCGTACGCCGCCGTGCACGACGAGCTGGCCCGGCGTCTGGAGTCGGGGCCGAGCGATCCCGCATCGTCGCCGCGCGCATGACGCGCCTGGATGCCGAGCTCGCCGCGCGGGGGCTCGCGCGGTCCCGCTCGCACGCGGCGCAGCTGATCGCCGCGGGCGAGGTGAGCGTCGACGGGCGCCCGGTCGTGAAGGCATCCGCCTCCGTCGACGGTGAGAGCCTCATCGAGGTGGCAAGTCCCGACCACTACGTCAGCCGCGGGGCGCACAAGCTGCTAGCCGCGCTCGACGCCTTCGACATCCCCGTCGACGGGCGCATCGCGCTCGACCTGGGCGCGTCCACGGGCGGATTCACGCAGGTGCTCCGTGAGCGGGGTGCCCGTCCGGTGCTCGCGGTCGACGTAGGCCACGGGCAGTTGTCCACAGTCCTGGCTGACGACCCGGACGTCGTGTCCGTCGAGGGGTATAACGTGCGGTTCATGACCGCCGCCTCGCTCGCGCACGCCACCGGTGTCGCCGAGCGGCCCGCGGTCGTCACGGGCGACCTGTCGTTCATCTCGTTGCACCATGTCCTGCCCGCGGTCGTCGACACCGCGGCGCCCGACGCCGACGTCGTGCTGTTGGTGAAGCCCCAGTTCGAGGTCGGCCGCACCGCGGTGAAGGGCGGTCTCGTGACCGACCCCGCCCTGCGGTCCGACGCCGTGCACGCCGTGCTGTGGGCCGCGTGGGACGCGGGGCTGCGCACGAACGGCCTGATCGCCTCGCCCATCGCCGGAACCCACGGCAACCAGGAGTACGTCGCGTGGTTCTCGGCCGCCCACGGCGGCGACCCGTCAGAATGGGAGAGCACCGTGACCCGACTGACCGGAAGCCGATGACCCCCAGCGATCGCCGTATCCTCCTCGTCGTCCACGCGCGCCGCGACGACACCGTCCACGCCGCCGAGCGCATCCTCACCGCGGTCCGCGCGGCCGGCGCCACGCCCGTGGTGTCGGCGGAGGACCGCCCCGAGCTCGCGGAGCGCCTCTCCCTCGAGGGCGTCGCGACGCTGGGCGTCGACGTCGATATCGACGACGTCGAGCTCGCCATCGTCCTCGGCGGCGACGGCACGATCCTCCGCGCGGCCGAGATGGTGCGGGGCGGCACCGCCCCCATCCTCGGCATCAACATGGGCCACGTCGGCTTCCTCGCCGAGATCGAGCGCGACGACATGGACGACGCGGTGCGCCGCGTCATCGACCGCGACTACACCGTCGAAGAACGACTCGCTCTCGCGGTGAAGATCGAGGATGCCGATGACCGCGTCATCTACGAGACCTGGGCCCTGAACGAGGCCACCGTCGAGAAGGCCAGTCGCGAGCGCATGCTCGAGGTCGTGATGGCGGTGGACGGGCGTCCGCTGTCGTCGTTCGGGTGCGACGGGGTCGTCATCGCGACGCCGACGGGCTCGACAGCGTACAACTTCTCCGCGGGGGGACCCGTCGTGTGGCCCACGGTCGAGGCGATCGCCGTCGTGCCGCTCTCGGCGCACGCGCTCTTCGCCAGACCGCTCGTGGTCGGCCCCGACGCCAGCGTGGCCGTCGAAGTGCTCGAGCGCACGAACGGCAGTGGCATCCTGTGGTGCGACGGCCGGCGCTCGCACGAGCTCCCGCCGGGTGCCCGGGTCGTGGTGCGCCGGTCGTCGCGGCCGGTACGGTTGGCGCGGCTTCATCCCGCGGCCTTCACCGAGCGCCTCGTGCGCAAGTTCCGCCTCCCGGTGACCGGCTGGCGCGGCGCAGCGGGGGGTGCCGCGTGATCGAGGAGATGCGCCTGCGCGACCTGGGCGTCATCGCCGACGCGACCCTCCCGATCGGGCGCGGGTTCACGGCCATCACCGGGGAGACGGGCGCGGGCAAGACCATGGTCGTCACCGGTCTCGGCCTCCTCCTCGGTCAGCGTGCCGACTCCGGTGCCGTGCGCAAGGGGGCCGCTCAGGCAGCCGTCGAGGGGGTGTGGCTGGTCCCCGACGACGGCGCGGTGGTCGAACGCGTCCGCGAAGCCGGGGGAGACGTCGAACCCGTCGGCGGTGGCACGGCGGAGCTGTATCTCGGGCGCACCGTCTCCAGCGAGGGGCGCGGGCGCGCCACGGTCGGCGGTCGCACGGCTCCTGCCGGCGTCCTCGCCGACCTCGCCGACGACCTCGTCGTCGTGCACGGGCAGTCCGACCAGTTGCGCTTGAAATCGTCGTCGGCCCAGCGGGAGGCCCTGGACCGCTTCGGCGGAGAGCCGGTGACCGCCGCCCGCTCCGCCTACCGCGGAGCGTGGGACACCTGGCGCACCCTCGACGCGGAGCTGACCACGCTCACGACGGATCGAGACGACCGCGCACGCGAGGCCGAACAGCTCCGCGCGGCGATCGCCGAGATCGAGGCCGCCGCGCCCGTCGCGGGCGAGGAGGACGAGCTCGCCCGCCGCGCCGAGCGCCTCGCGAACGCCGAAGAACTCCGTCTGGCCGCGGTCACGGCGCACGCCGCGCTCTCGAACGAAGACGGCTCGCCCGACGTCGTGACCCTGCTGGCCGAGGCACGCCGGGCACTCGAACGTCTCGCCGGAAGCGACGACGCTCTCGCCGCGATCGGGGAGCAGGTCGCCGACCTCGGCTACCGCGCCGCTGACGCCGCGGTCGCGCTGTCGGGCTACCTCGCCGATCTCGACGAGACCGGGCCGCACGAGCTCGCCGCTGTCGACGAGCGCCGCGGAGTGCTGGCCGGCCTCGCCCGCACCCACGGATCGGTGGATGCCGCGATCGCGCTGCTCGAGACGGGGTCGGCCCGTCTCGTCGAGCTCGATGACGACGACGACCGGCTGCAGCGCCTCGAGGCGCAGCGCGACGACGCCGCCGCCGAGCTCGACGCGGCGGCCGAGGCTCTCACGGCCGCGCGTCGCGAGGCAGCCGAGCGGCTTGCGGCCCTCGTGACCGAGGAGCTGCACGCGTTGGCCCTGCCCGACGCGCGCCTCACGGTCGACGTCGCACCGGCGGCTGCGGCGGGGCACGGACGCGACGAGGTGTCGATCCTGCTCGCCCCGCATCCCGGCGCCGATCCGCGCCCGGTGTCCCGCGGGGCGTCCGGGGGAGAGCTCAGTCGCGTGATGCTGGCCATCGAGGTCGTCATCGCCGGTGTCGACCCGGTGCCCACGTTCGTCTTCGACGAGGTCGACGCCGGGATCGGCGGGGCCGCCGCGATCGAGGTCGGCCGACGACTCGCCCGCCTCGCCGAGTCGTCGCAGGTGATCGCCGTCACGCACCTCGCTCAGGTGGCGGCGTTCGCGGGGAACCACCTCACGGTCGTGAAAGGCAACGACGGTGCGGTCACGGCATCCAGCGTCCGTCGACTCGAAGGCGCGGACCGGGAAGCGGAGATGGCGCGCCTGCTGTCGGGACTGTCCGACTCGGAAGCCGCGCTGACCCACGCCCGCGAGCTGCTCGCCACCGGACGCGCCGCGATCTGATCCGTCGATCGACCCGCGATCGTCACGCCGCGGTGATCTGGATGTCGGGGGTCGATGCGAAACTGCGGGATGAGCGGAGCGGATCCGCCATCCCGAGGACAGATGCGACTGATAGGATCGAAGCCCGTGATGCAGACTTCGGACGCGGGACATTCAGACGGTAAGACCTTCACGACGAAGCACATCTTCGTCACCGGAGGAGTGGTCTCCTCCCTGGGTAAGGGCCTGACGGCGGCAAGCCTCGGCAATCTCCTCACCGCCCGCGGACTCCGCGTGGTCATGCAGAAGCTCGACCCGTATCTCAACGTGGATCCGGGCACGATGAACCCTTTCCAGCACGGCGAGGTCTTCGTGACCGACGACGGTGCCGAGACCGACCTCGACATCGGCCACTACGAGCGCTTCCTCGACATCGAGCTGAGCCAGGCGGCTAATGTCACCACGGGGCAGATCTACTCGCAGGTGATCGCGCGCGAGCGCCGGGGCGAGTACCTCGGCGGCACGGTGCAGGTGATCCCGCACATCACCGACGAGATCAAGCGCCGCATGCGCCTGCAGGCGAGCGAGAGTCCGCAGCCCGACGTGATCATCACCGAGATCGGCGGCACGGTCGGCGACATCGAGTCGCAGCCCTTCATCGAGTCGGCTCGCCAGATCCGTCACGAGCTCGGTCGCAAGAACGTCTTCTTCGTGCACGTCTCGCTCGTGCCGTTCATGGGCGCCTCGGGCGAGCAGAAGACCAAGCCCACGCAGCACTCCGTCGCGACGCTGCGCTCGATCGGCATCCAGCCCGACGCGCTCGTGCTGCGCAGCGACCGGCCCGTCACGGAGTCGAACAAGCGCAAGATCGCGCTCATGTGCGACGTCGACGAGGACGCGGTGGTCAACGCCATCGATGTGCCGAGCATCTACGACATCCCCACGATGATGCACGACCAGGGTCTCGACGCGTACATCGTCGACTCCCTCGACATCGACAAGGCCGCCGACGTCGACTGGTCGCGGTGGCAGCGCGTGCTGCAGGCCGTGCACAACCCCAAGCACGAGGTCACGATCGGCCTCGTCGGCAAGTACATCGACCTGCCCGACGCCTACCTCTCGGTTACCGAGGCGATCAAGGCGGGCGGCTTCGCGCAGGAGACGCACGTGAAGATCACGTGGATCCCCTCCGACCTCTGCGAGACCCCCGAGGGTGCGGCGAAGGCCCTCTCGGCGGTCGACGGCATCATCGTGCCCGGCGGCTTCGGCATCCGCGGCATTGAAGGCAAGCTCGGTGCCCTGCGCTTCGCGCGCGAGCAGGGGATCCCCACGCTCGGCATCTGCCTGGGCCTGCAGTGCATGGTCATCGAGTACGCGCGCACGGTCGCCGGCCTCGAGGGTGCGTCCTCGAGCGAATTCGACCCCGACACCGCGCACCCCGTGGTGGCCACCATGGCCGAGCAGATCGACATCCTCGAGAGCGGCGACCTCGGCGGGACCATGCGCCTGGGGCTGTACCCCGCGGCGCTGGCCGAGGGGTCGCTCGCGGCCGAGCTCTACGGCGCGCCGCAGATCTCGGAGCGGCACCGCCACCGCTACGAGGTCAACAACGCCTACCGTCAGCAGCTCAGCGATGCCGGGCTCGTGTTCTCGGGACTGAACCCCGACCTCGACCTGGTCGAGTTCGTCGAGCTCCCGCGCGACGTGCACCCGTACTACATCGCCACGCAGGCCCACCCCGAGCTGCGCTCGCGCCCCACCGATCCGCACCCGCTGTTCCGCGGCCTCGTCGGCGCGGCGCTCGAGCGTCACCGCTCGAGCGAGCTGTTCGACGTCGAGGAGGACTGACATGGAAGACCTGCGCGACGAGCGCGTCGACCTCGAGGTCGTCTCGACCGACCTCGTCTACGAGGGCGCGGTGTGGGACGTGCGCTCCGACACCGTGCGCTACGGCGACGGCGAGATGACGCGCCAGTACGTGGAGCACCCGGGAGCCGCGGCGGTCGTCGCGATCGACGACGACGAACGCGTCGTGCTGATCCAGCAGTACCGCCACCCGATCAAGGAACGCGACTGGGAGATCCCCGCCGGGCTCCTCGACGTGGCCGGCGAGCCGCCGCTCGAGACCGCGAAGCGCGAACTGACCGAGGAGGTCGACCTCGAGGCCGACCGCTGGCAGCACCTCGTCTCGATGCACACCACGCCCGGCGGCAACGACGAGGTCGTCCACCTCTTCCTCGCCCGCGGCCTCCGCTCGGTCGAGACCGACTACGAGCGCGAGCACGAGGAGTCCGACATGCGCGTGGAGCGCGTGCCGCTCGCCGACGTGATCGACGGCGTGCTGGCGGGGCGCCTGCGCAACGGCATCCTGGCCACCGGCGCGCTCGCCGCGGCCGAGGTGCTGCGCCGCGAGGCCGCGTCGGCCTGACGTGGAGCTCGAGCGCGCGGTCGAGACCTACCTCCGGCACGTCGCGCTCGAGCGCGGGCTCTCCGACCACACCGTCGCCGCGTACCGGCGCGACCTGGCCGGGTACACGGAGTGGTTGCGGGCGCGCGATGTCACCGCGGTCGAGGCCGTGACCCCGGCGATGGTCGCGGAGTTCGCGGCGGAGCGGGCCGGCGCCGAACCCCCGCCGGCGGCCTCCTCGCTCGCGAGGCTGCAGTCGTCGGTGCGGGGACTCCACCGCTTCCTCGTGCGGGAGGGTCGCGCCGACGACGACCCGAGCGGGCGCCTGCGCCCGCCGAAGGCACCGCGCCGCCTGCCGAAGGCACTGACCATCGCGCAGGTCGATGCGCTCCTGGATGCCGCGGGTCCGGCGCCGGGCACGGAAGCCGCCTCCGCGGCCGACCCGGCCGCCGTGCGCGACCGCGCCCTGCTGGAGCTGCTGTACGCGACGGGTGCCCGGGTGTCGGAGATCGTGCAGCTCGACGTCGACGACACCCTGCACGGCGACCTATTGCGCGTGCGCGGCAAGGGCTCGAAGGAACGGGTGGTGCCCGTGGGCTCGTATGCCCGGGCCGCGACCGAGGCCTACCTGACCCGCGTGCGCCCGATCCTTGCCGCGAAGGGCCGCGCCACGCCCCGCCTGTTCCTGGGCGTGCGCGGTGCACCTCTGTCGCGCCAGAGCGCGTGGCTCATCATCCGGGCCGCGGCGGAGCGCGCGGGCCTCACGGCCCATGTGTCGCCGCACACGCTGCGGCACTCGTTCGCGACGCACCTGCTCCAGGGCGGCGCCGACGTGCGCGTAGTGCAGGAGCTGCTCGGCCACGCGTCGGTCGCCACGACGCAGATCTACACCCACGTCACCGTCGACGCTCTGCGCGACGTCTACGCCACGTCGCATCCGCGGGCGCGGTGATCGGCGCGCGGCCGGCATTCCGGTCCGGGTCGGGATGCCACCGCGAAAGGATCCCCACGGGCACGCGGCATACTGGTTCTCTCGTGCCCGGCGGCCCCGCGCGGGCGGTCGGGGGACGGAGACACACGTGGGCACGATGCGGACACCTCGAACGACCGACACCGTGCTCTCGCTGCTCTACCTGGGGAGCGTTCTGGCCGCCGCCGTCGCCGCGGTCCTCTCCGCCGGCTTCATGCCGTTCCTCTCCTTCATCGACGACGCTCCAGACGAGGCGATGCGTGCAGCGGTCGTTCCCGTGACGATCGTGGTCGGCGTGCCCCTGCTGACGTGGGCGTGCCTGGGGCGACCGGCGATTCGCTCCCGCTTGCGGCCGGGGATGGTCGGCTTCGCGGCGAGCGCAGCGATCTTCGTGGCCGTCGCCTGGATGAGCCTCGTGCTGTTCGGCTACCGAGAAGACAGCGACGATCTCTGGGCGCGTGTTCCACTCACCTCGGCGGTATGCGCCCCGATCCTGGTGATCGCGCTCTGCGCTCTGACGGTGTCGGTGGTCCGTCACCGCGACGAGCGGCGGCAGCCGGCAGTGGCGCTCGCTCCCGCAGCATCCCTCACGCCCTGAGACACTAGGGGGATGACCGCCACCCTCGTCGTCCAGAACCTCTCGGGTGGCCATGGGCACCGCACGCTCTTCGACGGCGTCGACCTCACGGTCGCCCCGGGCGATGTCGTCGGCGTGGTCGGGGCGAACGGCGCGGGGAAGTCGACGCTGCTGCGCCTGCTCGCCGGGGTCGACGAGCCGCAGGGCGGATCGATCAGCCTCGCGCCCGCGGACGCCTTCGTCGGCTGGCTCCCGCAGGAACACGAACGCCTCGCCGGAGAGACGGTCGCGCAGTACATCGCCCGCCGCACCGGATGCGCCGCGGCGACGAGCGAGATGGATGCCACGGCGGCGGCGCTCGGCGACCCCGACGCCGTGGGCGCCGATGACGCGTACGCCACGGCGCTCGACCGCTGGCTGGCGAGCGGGGCGGCCGACCTCGACGAGAGGATGCCGCAGGTCCTCGCCGATCTCGGACTCGACGTGGACGCGACGGCCGAGATGACGGGTCTGTCGGGCGGCCAGGCCGCACGCGTCGGACTCGCGGCGCTTCTGCTCTCGCGCTTCGACATCGCCCTGCTCGACGAACCGACCAACGACCTCGACCTCGACGGGCTCGAGCGGCTCGAGACGTTCGTGAAGGGACTCCGCGGCGGGGTCGTGCTCGTCAGCCACGATCGCGAGTTCTTGGCGCGGTCGGTGACCCGGGTGCTCGAGCTCGACCTCGCGCAGAACAGCCATCGCGTATACGGCGGCGGGTACGACGCGTACCTCGAAGAACGGGCGACCGTGCGGCGGCAGGCGCGCGAGAAGTACGAGGAGTACGCCGACACCAGAGCCGACCTCGTCTCACGGGCACGGACACAGCGGGAATGGTCGAGTCAGGGCGTTCGGAATGCGATGAAGAAGTCGCCCGACAACGACAAGATCCGCCGCAAGGCCTCGATGGAGTCGAGCGAGAAGCAGGCCCAGAAGGTGCGGCAGATGGAGAGCCGGATCGCACGACTGGAGGAGGTCGAGGAGCCGCGCAAGGAGTGGCAGCTCGAGTTCACGATCGGCTCCGCGCCGCGGTCGAGCTCCGTCGTCTCCACGCTCTCCGGTGCGGTGTTCCGGCAGGGTGACTTCACCCTCGGGCCCGTCTCCCTTCAGGTCGACGCGGGGGAGAGGATCGGCATCACCGGGCCCAACGGTGCCGGGAAATCGACGTTGCTGCGTGGCATCCTGGGCCGTCAGACGCCGGATGACGGAACAGCGAGTCTGGGCGCGAGCGTCGCGATCGGGGAGATCGACCAGGCCCGATCGCTCCTGGTGGGTGGGCGTCCGCTGGCCGAGACGTTCGAGGGGTTCGTGCCCGAGCTGAACTCCGGCGAGGTGCGCACCCTGCTGGCGAAGTTCGGGCTCAAGGCCGACCACGTCACCCGGCCGGTCGACGGGCTGTCACCGGGGGAGCGGACCCGCGCCGGTCTCGCGCTGCTTCAGGCGCGCGGCGTCAATGTGCTCGTGCTCGACGAGCCGACCAACCACCTCGACCTCCCCGCGATCGAGCAGCTCGAACAGGCACTGGAGTCGTACACCGGCACGCTGCTGCTGGTCACGCACGACCGGCGGATGCTTGCCGCCGTGGAGACGGATCGGCGATGGCACGTCGAGTCCGGGGTCGTGACCGAGCTGTAGCCGGAGGCCGACGACGGCGCGAGAAACGCTGATCCTGTTGACACACGCCGCTGCGCAGCGAGTCTGGGCAGGATCAGCGTTTATCGCGAAGGGTGGGGCGGCGCCGGGCGGAGGGTCAGCGACCCTGGCGCTTCTTGTAGGGCTTCGGCTGGCCCTTGACGATCGGGGCGCGGCCCTTGCCCTTCGAGGCCCTGGCTTTGCCGCCCCCGGGGGCCTTCTGCTTCGGCGCGGGCGGAGGGGCGTCGGCGATGCGCCGGTGCGCCTCCTCGAGGAGCAGCACGCCGGCGGGGAGCAGGCGCGTCGGCGGGGTGCGCTGGACGAGCGGCTGGCCGACCTCCTCTTCGAGCTTGTCGAGCGTCGTGTAGAGCGAGGGGAGGGGGATGCCGAGCTTCTCGGCCGTGCGCGGGAAGTGCAGCTCCTCGGCGAGGGCGGCGAACCGGACGAGGTGCTCGAGCTTCATGGCATCCATTCTCCCGCGTGCGCGGCGCGGGCGCGGCCGGGATCGGCGCGGCCGGGGGCGGCGCCGAGATGACCCGCCACACGCGAGGTGACTCGGGATGTCGCGCACACGCGGGTCGTCTCGGGAAACGCGGGTGATCTCGGCACCGTCCGGCCGGCCCGGCGCCCCGCGGCCGGCCGGACGGGGCGGGGCGGGTCAGGCGGCCGCGGCCAGGAAGCGGTCGGCGGTGCGCAGGGACAGGGCCATGATCGTCAGCGCGGGATTGGCCGCGATCGCGGACGGGAAGACCGAGTTGTCGCAGATCCACAGGTTGGGGATCTCGTGCGAGCGGCCGTCCGCGTCCACCACCCCGTCCGACGGGTCCGCGGACATGCGGCACGTGCCGATCGTGTGCGCCGTCCGGGCCAGCACCATCGTCTCGCGGGCGCCGGCGGCCTCCATCACCCGCAGCATGAACGCCGTCGCGTGCCGGTCGAGCGCTTTCTCGTTCTCGCCCGCGGTGAAAGTCACCCGGGCACGGGGGATGCCGAACTCGTCGGTCTCGTCGGCGAGCGTGAGCCGGTTGTCGTCGGACGGGAGGCACTCGGCGTTGATGCCGATCCCCGCCATGAACCGCGCCTGCTCGAGTCGCTGCATCAGCTCGCGACCCCACAGGCCACCGCCCCGCACGAGCGTCGTCGAGAAGGTCAGGGGCATCACGCCGAGGCTCTGCACCAGGTAGCCGCCGGCGAAGTCGGCGTCGGCGGGGCGCATCATGTCTTCGCTGATGAGCGACGACGGGTAACCGCGGTGCCCGCGCACGGGCTCGTCGAAACGCCCCCATACCTGCGTCGCCCCGTGGGCGAGGAAGTTGCGGCCGACCTGGCCGTTGTCGTTTGCGAGACCGGTGTGCAGCAGCAGGCGGGGCGTCTCGACGCCGCCGCCGGCCAACACGAGCGACCGGCACCGCTGGCGCACGTCGACGCCGTCCTGCCGGTACACCACGGCCGCGACGCGACCGCGCGCGTCCAGCTCGATCCCGTGCACCATCGCTTCGGCGCGGATCTCGGCACCGGCGGCGACCGCCGCGGGCAGATAGGTGTTGGCGGTGGAGGCCTTGGCATCCGTCCGGCAACCCTGGTGGCATTCACCGCAGTTCACGCACGCGCCGCGCTCGCCGTGGTGATCCTGCAGCCGCGCCCGGGTGAGGACCGCGGCGGGCGCATCGGCCCAGCGGACGCCGAGGGCGTCGCAGCCGCGTGCGACCAGGTTCGCCGGGGCGTTCCGCCTCGCCGGCCCGTAGGCGTAGGTGCGCGAGGGATCCCACGGGTACGGCGTCGGGCCGGACACCCCGATGTCGCCCTCGACGCGCTCGACGTACGACAGCAGCTCGTCGGGGTCCACCGGCCAGTCGCGCCCCTCACCCGTCTCGGTGCGCAAGGCGAGGTCGCGGCGATCGGGTCGCGGTGTGAACGCGCCCCAGTGCAGCATCGATCCGCCGACACCGCGGCCGCTGTTGTTCGGGCCGAAGGCCGTCGGGTCGTCGCCGCCGCTGAGGCGCTCGGACATCCAGTTGATCTCGACCGCGTCGGTCTCGTCGGGCGTGAGGTCGTCGAGGGCGAAGTGCCGGCCCGCCTCCAGTGCCACGACGCTCAGCCCCCGACGGGCCAGCTCGGCCGTGAGGGGGGCTCCGCCGGCGCCCGTTCCCACCACGACGACGTCGACGGTCTCCGCGGTGTCGAAGGTCTGCATCCGCTCGATGTTCATGCCGCGTCTCCCGTCGCTACGGTGCCGCCGACACCGGCGGGCTCCCAGTCTTCTCGGCGCCCCAGGCGCACCTCCACGTACCCGCGGAGCGGGCTGCCGCCCGTGGCGAAGCCGTCGTAGCCGACGCGGGCCATGCTCGCGGGGTGCGCGAGCCACTGCCGCACGAGGTCGTTGCGGGCGTCTTCGAGCCACGCCTTCAGACGCGTCGCGTCGAGGGGGCCCGTGGCATCCGTCGTCCCGTCGATGGCGGCGCGGAGCACCTCCCCGCGCTCGGCGGGGTCGGTCGGCCACACGGCCGCGAGGGTGTCGAGACCGGCGCGATACGCCTCGGGGTCGGGCGGCAGATCGGCGTTGCGCCACCCGTCGCCTTCGCCGCGCGCGAGCTGCGCGTCGACGCGGGCCGCCAGGTCGATCGCGGGGCCGTCCTGCGGCACGACGAGGTCGGCGATCTCGCGCAGCAGCGTCAGCTGGGCGACGTCGAGGACCTCGGGCGCGTAGCCGCGGTCGTCGGGCACCGCGCGCCGGTTCAGGACGCCGCGCACGCGGGCGTCGACCCGGTCGCCCGCGATGAGCGCGGCCCAGTCGTCGGGCACCACGGGACCGAGCAGCACCTCGTCGTCGACGAAACGCGCGATCGCGTCGGCGGCCTCGGAGGCACGCTCGAGCGGGATCACGTGCCCGGTGTCGTCGAGGGCCACGAAGCGGGCGCGGGGGTACACGGATGCCAGCAGCCCGGGCTGCGCGGCGGCGCCGAGGTCGTCGTCGTCGGTGCCCGCGAGCACGAGCACGGGGAGGTCGAGCATCCCGACCTCGGCGGAGGCGTCTACGCGGCTCCCCGTCTCGAGCCACGCCCTCCAGGCGGACGGGGAGGTTCGCTGCAGGTCGGCGAGAGCTTCGCGGTGGGCGTCGGGCGAGAGCGGCTCGGCGGTGTTCTGATCGATGAAGGTCTCGGCATCCTGTTCCGACAGGGAGCCGTCGGCCGCCCACGAGAGCATGCGCGCGCGCCGCTCCTCGTCCATCGGCTCGGGTCGCGGCGGCGACGGGGCCATCAGCACGAGACCGCTCAGCCCCGACAACGGCGCGTCTCCGCGGAGGATGCGGGCTGCCACGAGCGCGGTGATCTTGCCGCCCATGCTGTGCCCGCCCAGCATCCACCGGCCGCGCGCGTGCCGGGCGAGGTGGGCGACGACGTGGTCGACCGTGGTCTCGAGCGACGAGTCGGGGGCGTCCGCGAGAGCGCCGAAGCCGGGAAGATCGATGCCTTCGACCCGCACGCGGGCGTCGAGGTGCGCGGCGACGCGGTCGAAGGAGCCGGAGCTCGCGCCGAGCGCGTGCAGCAGGTAGAGGGTGACGGGTGGCATGTCTTCACGCTCGCGCACCGGCATCGGTGGAACGGGTCGCTTGCGGATCGGGGCGATTTGCGCAAGGAGGTAGCGGGGGAGGGGTGCCGGGGCGTGCCGGACTCCGGAGATGTCGCGTCATCGGCCGTGCTCCGCGCAGCGATGAGGGGAGATCGCGCGAGAAGTCCGGAGCGCGGCACCGGGAGCGCGGAACCCGGGAGCGCGGAACCCGGAGCGCGGAACCCGGAGCGCGGCACCCGGAGCGCGGCGCGCGGAGCGCGGAGCGCGCCCGGAGGGGACGCCGCGCAGAGCGAACGCCCCGGGCCGGACGGCGGCCGGGGCGTTCGCGGGGCGGGTCAGGGGGTGACCATGCCGCCGTTGACGTTGAGCGTCTCGCCCGAGACGTAGCTGGACTCCGCGGAGGCCAGGAACACGAACGCCGGGGCGATCTCGGCCGGCTGGCCGGCGCGCTGGTACGTGCTCTCGTCGTCGAAGTGCTCCATCTGGTCGTCCGAGACGCCGTCGCTCACCTGCAGCGCCGACCACGTCGGTCCCGGAGCCACGACGTTGACCCGGATGCCGCGGGACGCGAGCTGCTGCGCGAGCCCCTTCGACAGGTTGTTGATCGCGGCCTTCGTGGCCGCGTAGTCGAGACGATCGGGGGCGGGCACGTACGCCTCGAGGGAGGCGGTGTTGATGATCGTGCCGCCCGCGGGCAGGTGGGCCAGTGCGGCCTTCGTGATCCAGAAAGGGGCGAACACGTTGGTTCGGAAGGTCTGCTCGAACTGCTCGTCCGACAGGTCGTCGACGCTCTCGACCATCACCTGCTTGCCCGCGTTGTTCACCACGATGTCGAGGCCCCCGAGCGCGTCGGCGGCGCGCGCGACGAGCTCGCGGCACGCCGCGGGGTCGGTGATGTCGGTCGCGATCGAGACACCGGTCCGACCGGCATCCCGGACGTGTTCGAGGACGTGGTCGGCGTCGCGCTGCTCGGCGGCCAGGTGCACGATGGCCACATCGGCGCCCTCGCGGGCGAACGCGATCGCCACCGCGCCGCCGATGCCCGAGTCTCCGCCCGTGATGAGGGCCTTGCGGCCGACCAGCCGGCCGAGACCGCGGTACGTCTTCTCGCCGAGGTCGGGGACGGGCGTCATATCGGCCTGCACGCCCGGTTCGGGCTGGTGCTGGAGGGGCGGTTCGACCCGGTCGTAGCGGGTGACGGGGTTGTCGAAGGTGAACTGGTCGCGATCAGGACTCATGGTGAGACGCTATGCACGCGGCCCTCTGCGGGACGGGGCCTTGACGAGCGCGGAGACGGCTCGTCTGCACGGCACCCGGAGCGATCAGACGCGGAGACGCTCCGCGTCGAAGAGGCGAGCGAGCACGGCGTTCAAGAGGGGCGAGCGTTCGAACGGTTCGACGTCGAGCGCGGGTCGGACGATCGAGCGCAGACGCTCCGCCTGCCCGGCTTCGACGAACCACGGTCCGACCATGCCGAGGTGATGGGCGTACTCGTCGACCAGGCGGCAGTAGCGGTACGCCGTCGCGACGAGCTCTTCGGCGACATCCAGCGCATCACTCAGGTCTCCGCGCACGTAGTGCCGCACCGCGCACGGTGCCAGGAACCACAGGCGGTGGAGGCCCTCCGCATCGTCGCGGAGCGGAACGTCGACGAGCGCGACGGCCGCGTCCCGGTCGCCCCGGGCGAAGGCCGCGAGAGCCCGCTGCACCCGGATGGTGATCTCGGCGATCCAGTCGTCGATGACGGGGTGGGCCTCGACGAGGGCGTCGAGGTCGTCCCATCGGCGCAACGTGCACAGGGCCAGAGCCTGATTGGCCACGGCCTGCTCGCGAGCCGGACGATCGCCGGCGGCGGTCGCGACGGCGATCGTCTCGGTGCCGATCTCGACCGCCCCGGCGAGATCCTCCTCGAGCTCGAAGGCCTGCGCGACCACCAGGCTGAGACAGAGCTGTGCGGTGAGATGGTTCTCGCGCGAATAGTCCACGGCGAGGCGGCGCAGCTCGCGACCGACCACGCGGTGACCACGCAGACTCTCCGACTGCGCCACCGCGAAGAGGGCGGATGCCAGCACCGCCGGTTGTCCGCTGCGTTCGGCGGACGTCAGCATGCGCTCCTGCCAGATCAACGCGTCCGTCCACTCCGCGTGGTCCTCGAACCACGCCATGATCCGCCCCGCGATCGTCGCGGCCGGGCCGGGGCGCAGGGACTCGACGACGGCCGGATCGAGGAACGGCTCCAGCACCCGCCACCGGCTCGTGGCGTCGCCCCTCAGGGCATGCGCGCGGGCTGAGAGCGCGGCGGCGCGCGCGCGGTCGTCGCCGTGCGGCGCATCGGTCAGGACGGGACGGAGCAGCGTGACGACCTCATCCAGCCGCGAGAGTGCCATCGCGGCTTCGCCCATCGCGAGCCGCGTCGAGGTCTCTCGCGCCGCGTCGGTGCCGAGGGCCACAATCTCGCTCCCGAGCGTCAGCACCTCGTCGGAGCCTCCGACCTCGGCCGCGCGGTCCATGGCGGCCGTCAGCCACGACAGCAGCTGCGCGGTCAGCGTCGCCTGGAGGGCGTCGTCGGCCGGCAGCAGCCCGCGGGCGTCGCGGAGGTGCTGCGCGATGACCGCCGCGAGCGTGCTGTTCGCGTCGCTCTCGCGTTGCAGGTGCTCGACGGCGGCGAGGTGCAGCACGGCCCGATCGCGTCGCGACTGCTGCGCGTAGGCGACGTCGCGCACCGACGGTTGCAGGAAGCCGATGCGTCCACCGTCCGCCGAGAGCCGGTCCCGGATCCAGGTGAAGACGTCGCGAGCGACGAGCTCGGCGACGAGGGCGTGCGTCTGATGCTCCGGGAAGCCCGTGAGCGCCTGCAGGCCGGCCGGGGTGAATACCTGGCCGAGGACGGCGCCGGCCCTCACCAGCTGCCGCTGCTCGGCGCCGAGCAGATCGAGTCTGCTCGCGATCAGCACCTGCAGGCTGGTGGGAGCGGCCATGCGCTCGATGCTCGCCAGATCGGTATCAGCGGCGACGCGCAACGGGGAACGGGGGAATTCCGCTCCGGTGGACTCGAGAAGTCCGAGGTCGTGCATCGCCCGCACCGTCTCGACCGCGAAGAGAGGATTGCCCTCCGCACGGTGCACGAGGGCCTCGCAGACCTCGCGCGGCAGATCGTCGACCACGTGGGACAGCAGCTGCTCCAACTCGTCGTCGGTCAGCAGATGCAGATTGACGACGGTCGTCCGACGGTGGGTGGCCAGGCGCGGATGGCGCTCGAGCAGTTCGGGTCGGCCCAGGAGGACGACGAGGCCGGCGAACGAGACCGAGCCCACCAGATGCTCGACGAAGTTCACGAGGCCGGCGTCGGCGTGGTGGGCATCGTCGATGATCCATACGACCGGTGTGCAGCCGCCGGGCCCTCGGGCGCCGAGGAGCTCGAACCACCGCGCCCACGCGGAGAACGCGTCGTCGAGATCGGTCTCGTCGACCTCCGCGCGACTGCCGACACCGAGCAGACGCAGGAGGTGGGTCTGGATCCACTGTCGCTCGCCCGGATCGCCGACGATCTCGTGCAGTGACGCGCGGAGTTTGTCGTGGATGTCGTCCGGCGTGTCCGCCGCGGTGGCCCGGATGCGCACGCGGACGGCGGCGCTCAGCGCGGAGAAGGCGATCCCGTCTCCGTACGAGAGGCAGCGGCTGCGGTGCCACAGCACATCGGAGGGCAGACCCGCGACGTACTCCTCGACCTCTCGCATCAGTCGCGATTTCCCGACGCCCGCCGGTCCGTTCACGACGGCGATCCGGGGGCTCCTCTGCTCTTCGACCGCGTGCAGGAGCTCGCGCAGCACCGCCATGTCGTGTCTCCGCCCCACGAGGGGGACCTCGAGGCTGCGCCGCTCGGACCCGGTCCCGCTGAGCAGGGCGTCGACGGCGTAGAGCTCGACCTCGCCGACGCGGCCCTTCAACCGGTGCGGGCCGACGCTCCGGGCGGCGACGACCCCGGAGGCGAGTTCGGCGGTGGACCGGTCGCACCACAGGGCACCGGCGGGGGCGAGGGCCTGGATGCGCGCCGCCGTGTTCACGGGGTCGCCCGCGACCATCCCCTCCCCGACGGCTCCGACCGTGACCGCCACCTCGTCGGTGGTGATGCCGACCCGGGCGGACAGGTCCGCGGCGCCCACGCGCTCGCCGAGCAACGAGACCGCTTCGAGCAGGCTCAGACCGGCGCGGGTCGCCCGCTCCGCGTCATCCTCGTGAGAAAGGGGAACGCCCCAGACGGCCATCACGGCATCACCGATGAATTTCTCTACGGTCCCACCGTAACGAGTGACGATCGTCCGGGCCGCGGTGAAGTATTCGCTCAGCAGTTCCCGCACGTCCTCGGCATCCCGGGTCTCCGAGAGCGAGGTGAAGCCGACGAGATCGCAGAACAGCACCGACACCACGCGCCGCTGTGCGACCGGGAGAATCGGGGACGGCGACGGGGTCGATCCCGCCGCTTTTGTGCCGCAGGCCGGGCAAAAACGCGCCCCCGCCGGCAGCGTCGACCCGCAGTTCACGCAGTCGTGGAGGGCTGTTCCGCAGCTCGTGCAGAACAGGTGGCCGTCTCCGACGGGTTCAGCGCATACCCGACAGTGCAACCCCGATGTCTCCTTCGCTCGGCAGACGCGTCCTCCGCGTCTCGGCCAGCCTAGGGGTGCTTCGCGCCCGCCCCCGATCTTCGGTTCCCGTCGTGCGGTCCGCCTCTTCTGTAGCATCGTGCCAGCCTTCCCCGCCGCGACGAAGGGGACCCGACCCCGAGGTGGAGCGATGAGTCCCCGACCCGGTGCCCGCTTCACGTCCGTCGTCCGCGACACCCGCGAGTCGATCGTCGCGGTGTTCGCCAATCGCAACCTCGCGCGGATGCAGTGGGCGCTGCTCACCTCCCTGGTCGGCGACCTGGCGTTCGCGACGGCGGTGACGGTGTGGGCGTTCGGCGAGGGAGGGGCCACGGTGGTCGCCATCCTCACGGCCGCCCGCCTCGCCTCTGCGGCGATCACCGCCCCGTTCGCGGCCGCGATCACCGACCGCGTGTCCCGACGCGCGACGCTCCTGGCCACGCTCGGGATCCGTGCCGGTCTGATCTCCGCGGCCGCGGTGTGCCTGGTCGCGGAGGTCGAGAGCCCGTGGCCCGTGTACGTCCTGGCGGCGGCCGCCGGTGTCCTGGTCGCTCCGTTTCGCACGGCCCAGCGCGCGTGGATGCCGACGCTCGCCGCGCACCCCCGAGAGCTCGCCGCATCCAACGCCACGAGCGGCACCCTGGAGAGCCTCGCGGTCTTCGTCGGACCCGCCCTCGGCGGTCTGCTCCTCATGGTGACCAGCGTCCCGGTGGTGTTCGCGGTGACGGTGGCGGCGCTCGTCGTCGCGATGGTCGCGATCGTCACCATTCGCCCGCAGGACCGTCCGAACGCCGTGGCGGTGGTCGCCTCCGACGACTCGGTCAGCATCTTCCGCGAGCTGTCCGCCGGCTTCCGGACGATCTTCGGCGATCCTGACCTGCGTGTCGTGACCGGTCAGGTCTGCGCGCAGACGTTCATCGGCGGCGCGTCGAAGGTGTTCCTCGTGGTCGTCGCGGTCCAGATCGTCGGAACGGGGGCCGAGGGGGTGGGCCTCCTCGAGGCCGTGCTCGGAATCGGCGCCCTGATCGGCGGCCTCATCGCGATCGCGCGCGCTTCGCGGCAGCGTCTCGGGTGGGACATGACCCTCGGGGTCGTGCTCTGGTCGGTGCCCCTCCTGCTGGTCGCCGCGTTCCCCCACCTCAGCGTCGTCATCGCGGTGCTGGTGATCGTGGGGGCCGCCAACCCCGTCGTCGACATCAACCTCGACACGATCGTGCAGCGCATGACGCCCGAGCACCGGATGGCCCGCGTCTTCGGCGCCCTCGACACCTGCTACATCACGACGCAGGCGCTGGGGTCGCTCGCGATGGTGCCCCTGCTCGACCTCGTCGGCCTGCAGTGGGCTCTGGTCGTCATCGCTCTGCCGGTCGCCGTCGCCGCGGTGCTGAGCCTGGGCAGGATGCGCCGCCTGGATGCACGGCTGGGGGCCCCGGAGTCGCTGGGGCTGCTGCGGGGCATCCCCTGGTTCGACTCGCTCACGCCCGCGACCCAGGAGGCCCTCGCGCGCTCGCTCGTGCGGCGCGCGCTCCCGGCGGCAACGACGATCGTCGCGGAAGGCGAGAGCGGCGACGAGCTGTACATCGTCGAGTCCGGTCGGGTCGAGGTCACCCAGGGCGGCCGGGTCCTGCGCGAACAGGATGCCGGAACGTACTTCGGCGAGATCGCCCTGCTGCGCGACACTCCTCGCTCGGCCACCGTCACCGCCCTCACGGACACCGTCCTCCTCGCGATGCGCCGGGAGGAGTTCCTCGCCGCGGTGACGGGCGTGAGCCGCTCGCTCGCGGAGGACACCGCCGCCACCCGTCTCGCCTTCCGCGGCTGACGCGGGCATCCGCGGCGCGCAGACCGCGCGGGCGACGCCGGGCGGACGACGCTGCGCCGACGACGCTGCGCCGACGACGCTCGCCGCGGGGGCGCGGGGGCGCGGGGCGCGGGGCGCGGGGCGCGGGGCCGCGGGGGCGCGGGGCCGCGGGGGCGCCGCCCTCGCCCACGCAGAAGGCCCGGGTGTGCGCCCGGGCCCTCTGCGGTCACGGGACGGGTGTCAACGAGACCGCGTCGACGAACGCCGTCGCGTCTCCCGACGCCGCCGAGCCGCGGAAGGTGATCTCCCGATCGCCCGCCGGCACCGTGAAGGCCGCCGAGGTGTGGGAGGTGAACGTCGCCGTCGGGGGAGCGAAGCTGTCGACGACGACCCCGTCGACGAGCACCTGCACCGTCTGCACCGCGCTGTAGCCGGGTCGCCGCGACGCCTGGTATGTCAGCGTGTAGTCGCCGGCCGCCATGTCGAGCGTCTGGGCGAACGACCCGTGCTGGCCGTCGCGCGACTGCAGCAGGGCGGTCTGCGTCCCCTCGGGTGCGGCGGGAGCGCCGAACGCGCTGCCGTTGTGCTGGATGCCGGCGCGCCCCACGAACGACCATCCCTCGGTGAACGGGGCCGACTTGACGCCCGTCGTGGCGGGGGCCTCGAAGCCGGTGTTCTGCAGCTGTGCCGGCTCGGGGGCGACGGGCGCCTCGATCCGGACCGCGTCGAGGAACGCGGTGCGGTCGCCCGAGGGGGCCGTCGCGCGGAACGTGATCGTGTGCCGACCGCCGTCGGACGTGAAGGCGGGGGTGCGCTTGGTCTCGTACGAGCTGGTCGAGCCGACCGCGAACGAACCGATCACGGTGTCGTCGTAGAGCACGTCGAAGCTCTGGGCGGGGTAGCCCGAACGGCCGGACAGGGCGAAGACGACCTGGTACTCCCCGGCCGGGAACGCCGCCTCCTGGGAGATGGTGCCCTGGACCCCGGCATCCGTCTTCAGGTAGCCGACCTGCTGGCCCTCGGACGGGGCGGGCGGTCCGAGCGGCCCCTGGCCGTTCTGGATGCCCGAGCGGCTGTCGAAGGTCCAGCCGTTCGTGAACGGACCGGTCTTCGACTTCGTGCCGCCCGGCTTCTCGAAGCCCGCGTTGGTGAGGGTCACCAGCGGGTACGACGAGGGCAGCTCGGGGCTGACGTAGCAGCGCTGCGTCCCGTTCGGGTTCGGATCGCCGAGGGTCGCGGCGTCGCACGAGACCGGTCCCGTCTTCGCCTGGTAGGTGAACAGCCCGTCGCCGCCGAAGGCGACGCTCTGCTGGCCCGAGAAGAAGCACTCTCCGCCCTCGTTCGCACAGAGGGTGTACCCGTCGGGGCCCTGCGACACGCCGCCGACCTTGAACAGGCTGCTCGTGATGCCCGAGGGCTGTGTGCCGGTGGCGAAGGCGGCGGCGCGGTACAGCTTCGTCGAGGTCTCGGCGAGGATCAGCGGGCGCTCGTACAGCGTCGAGCTTGTCGTGGGAGCCGACCCGTCGGTGGTGTACCGGATCTGTGCGCCCGCGGTGGGCGTCGACAGCGTCAGCACCTCGGAGCCGGCGTAGACGCCGCTGTCGAGGTCGAACTGCACGGGGTCGACCCGGTTCGCCGTGAGCTGCGGCGTGACGGTGACGCGGGCGACGGCCGACGACGACGGGTCCGCGGTGCTGGTCGCCCGCACCGCGATCGCGCGCTCGGAGTCGACGACGGGCGGGGTGAAGACTCCCGCGCTCGACACCGAGCCGTTGCCGGTGCCCTCGACCGACCAGGTGACGCCGGGAGCGCCGTCCAGCACGTCGGCCGTCAGCTGCAGCGTCGAGCCCGAGGCGACGGTGGGGTCGACGTCGCCGAGGCGGACCTGCGTCGCGGGAGCCGCGGTGGTGTAGATCGCGAAGGAGTAGCCCGCGTCGAGGTCGTCGGAGAAGCTCGTGGTCGCCGGCACGGTGGCCGAGACGGCGGGCAGCAGCGCGTTCTCGTCGGGCACGAGGTCGTCGTCGTAGACGACGCGGTGGAAGTCTTTGTTCACCGCGGTGCCGCCGAAGTCGACGGTGAGGTCGGTCGGGGCGTCCCCCTTCGCCTCCACGAGCACGGTGTACTCGCCCGCCGCGTCGCGGAAGGCGGCCGTGCGCACGTCGGCCGTCGACGACGTGGACTGCAGCACCTGACTGTGCGCCGGGATGTAGCGGTTCAGCAGACCCGCGGACAGGAACGTCTTGCGCGGCTCGAGGCCGAGCGGAAGGGCGTCCCACATGTTGTAGGTGCCGTTGGTGTCGCCGTCGGGGTCGACCGTCCATGTGCCGTTGAGCTGCCAGACCAGCAGCGAGTGCAGGCCGAGGTTGGCGCCCGCGATCACGTAGTTGGCGTAGCCGGAGTCCCAACCGCTCGCGTTGTCGTCGGACCAGCCGAACTCCGACATGTTCACCGGCTTGCCGCCCGCGACGCTCGTGCGGGCGTTGATGCTGCCGGGCACCGAACCGTAGGAGTCACCGTAGGTGTGGAAGCTGTACTGGTCGAACGCATCGCCGCCGTTCTGGGCCATGTAGCTGGTCCACGCCGGGGCGCCGGTCTCTTCCGGACCCCAGATCTCGACCTCGTCGCGCAGGCCGTCGGCCACCAGTCGCTGGTGCACCGCCTGCGCCATCTGCACGTATGCGGCCTGCTGGTCGCCGGGGGCCTCGAAGTCCCAGCTGCCGTTGGGCTCGTTGTAATACGTGAGGTACTTGACGTTGTCGTAGCCGCGGACGTTCTTGAGCTGGTCGATCAGGGCGGACGCGGATGCCGCGTACGCGGCGTTGTCGGCGGGAGCGCTCGTCCACGGGTCGACGCCGGCGATGGGGAACCAGTCGTGCACGGTCGAGCCGACCTTCCATCCGAAGTTCAGCTCGATGTCGGTGCCGGCGGCCTTGAACGCGTCGAGGTAGCGGTAGAACGCCTTCATCCGGTCGCTGTCCCAGGTGTAGACGCCCTTGTCGGGCTCCATCCAGTCGATCTGGAACCAGACGCGCGCGACCTTCGGGCGGATCGTGGCGATGCGTTCGGCGTCGATCGCCCAGTCGGCGTCGCTGTACCCGAAGCCTCGCGACCGCTCCATCAGGGCGGAGGGGATGACGTTCACCCCGATGCCGAGGAAGTCGTCCTGCACGACTGTGCCGGTGTGGATCGAGACGGTCGCGGTGGTGTCGGCGGCGGCCGACGTGACGCTGCCGGCGACGGCGAGCGAGGCGAACACCGCGCCGGTGGTCACGAGCGCCGACCAGCGGCGCGCGGGGTGGGGGGATCTCATGGGGACTCCGTCGTCGTTGAGGGATGAGGCCGCACAGGTAGTTAAACTACCTTGATTGCGTCAGGAGAGAGCGTAATCCGCGGGATAGCCCCTCGCAAGAGGGGATGAGAAGGTGGGAGAGGTAGCTTCGCTACCCACGGTGTAGCCGGGTGAGAGGGGTCGTCGTACGCACAACGCCGCGGTCGAGGCAAGCGCCCCCGATCGGGCGGTGTCGCCCGCTAGAAACGGAAGTCGTAGACGCCACCGCTCCCGAACCGCTCCCGAACCGCTCCCGAGAAGAGGGCTCCGATGACGACCTCCCCGCACGCTTCGCGCCGAACCGTCGATCGGGCGGGGGTGAGGTCGTGAGGCTCACCGACACGAGCGACCTCTGGTGGAAGACCGCCGTCTTCTACAACCTCGACATCAAGACGTATCTGGATGCCGACGACGACGGCGTCGGTGACCTCCGGGGTCTCGCGCAGCGGCTGGACCACCTCGCGGAACTCGGCGTGACGTGCCTGTGGCTTGCGCCGTTCTACCCGTCACCCCAACGCGACAACGGCTACGACATCGAGGACTACTACGGCGTCGATCCGCGGTACGGCTCGCTCGGCGACATGGTCGAGGTGCTGCGCACCGCGCACGACCGCGGGATGCGCGTGATCGTGGACCTCGTGGTCAACCACACCTCCGACCGGCATCCGTGGTTCCAGGACGCGCGGACGAGCCCCGACAGCCGGTACCGGCACTTCTACCAGTGGCGCGACGACGTGCCCGACGACGCTCCCGCGAGCATGTTCCCCGACGTCGAAGACGGGGTGTGGTTCTTCGACGAGACCGCGGGGCAGTACTACAAGCACTCGTTCTACCGGCATCAGCCCGATCTCGCGACCGATCACCCCGAGGTGCGGGAGGAGATCGCGAAGGTCATCGGTTTCTGGCTCGAGCTCGGCATCGACGGTTTCCGCGTCGACGCGGTGCCCCACCTGATCGACGGCGACGACGGCCCCGAGCACGACTTCCTCCGTGCTCTCCGCGGCTACGTCTCTCGCCGCAGCGGCCACGCGATGATGCTCGGCGAGGTCAACCTGCCCTACGACGAGCAGATGCATTTCTTCGGCGGAGCCGACGGCGACGAGCTCACGATGCAGTTCGACTTCGTCGCCAACCAACGCCTGTACCTGGCCCTCGCGCGACAGGACGCCGCGCCGCTGCGCGAAGCGCTCGAGTCGCGGCCGCGGATCGCCCCCGGCAACCAGTGGGGCAACTTCGTCCGCAACCACGACGAGCTGACCCTCGACCAGCTCGGCGACGACGAACGCGAGGAGGTCTTCGCCGCGTTCGCGCCCGAGGCGGGGCAACGCATCCACGGGCGCGGGATCACCCGGCGGTTGCCATCGATGCTCGAGGGCGATCCGCGCCGCATCCGCATGGTCTACAGCCTGATCTTCTCGTTGCCCGGTGCGCCCGTGCTGTACTACGGCGAAGAGATCGGTATGGGAGAGAACCCCCGGATCGAGGGCAGCCGCGCCGCGGTGCGCACGCCGATGCAGTGGACCGGCGACCCCGACGCGGGCTTCTCCGCCTCCGGCGACCCCATCGCCGTCGTCGTCCCCGGTGGCTTCGGTCCGGAGCACGTCAACGTCGCGCAGCAACGCCACGACCCCGGCTCGATGCTGCGATTCGTGCAGAACCTCATCCGCCACTACCGCGCTTCGCCCGAGATCGGGTGGGGGGAGTTCGGCATCCTGGATCAACCGCACTCCTGCGTTCTCGCGCACTCCGTCACGAGCGAGCTCGGCATGTTCGTCGCGGTGCACAACTTCGCGCCCGACGGCCGGTCGTTCCGCCTCGAGATCGACGGGGCGGATGCCGAGGGATGGCGCGTCGTCGATCTGCTGACCGACACGGCCGGTGCCGAAGTCGTCGACCGGGGTGGTTTCGACGTGACGCTCGACGGCTACGGGTTCCGCTGGTGGCGCGTGATCCGTCCGGGCGAGCGGCGGATCGCCTGATCCGCGGGCCGGAGGGGCGGGCGCGGCGTCCCCCAATGCCGCCGCGCCCGCTGGCGAGAACAAGGGGAGTGCCCCGCGTCGTCCGACGCGTGTGAGCGACGGAGGAGTCGGGGGCCTCGCACCATGTCTCGCCTTCATCCAAGCACAGCGGATTGTAAATAGCACTGTCTCATTCGCGTAAATACGAACACGGCCGGTGTCGGCGGGGTCGTCTACGATCGAATCCGTGGGTCGCGGCGCTGTGGGGCCACCCTCTCGGTACTCCCGGCGAGTGGTGGCGAATGTGGATCGCCTGCGGAAGGCGAAAGGGCTCACCGTGGGTGAGCTGATCGGTCGCGCCGGAATGACGAAGAGCTACTACCAGTCGCGCGCCGGATTCTCGCTGCCCTACAACACCAACGACATCGAAGCCCTCGCCGTCGCGCTCGGCGTCGCGCCCGAGGAGCTCGCGAGCCCCGAGGCGGCCCCACGCATCGAGCTGCGGGTGCCCGCCGGTCCCGTCTCCGCTCGCGTGCGCCGTCTGGTCGAGAGTCACGCCGCGACCGAGGACGACCTGATCGCGCACCTGGCGCACCTCGACCCGGCTGCCGCGGCCGGTGCGCGGGGACTGCTGGCCGCGACGACGAACACGGTGGTGCTCGACGAGGAGGTGCTGCGGCTGATCACGCAGTGGGCCGACGTGCCGGCGGAGTACCTCGTCGACTACACCGACGAGGCGGTGACCGATCGCACCGAGGCCGAGCTCGAACTCCGTGAGGCGATGCGCGAGGCCGGAGCGCAGAGCATCCAGTTCCGTGCTCTCGGACAGATGTCGCCCGACGCGCTTCGTGCCATCGCGCAGTCGCTCCGCGCGCGGCCCTCCGGCGCATGACCGCGTCGGGCGAGACGCTCGCACGGGTGCAGGCGAGATCCGACCGTGCGCTCGCGCGCGCGGCCCTGGCTCCCGGGGCGACCTTCGACGAGGTCGTCCGGGCCGTCGAGAGGGCCGTCGGCATCCGGCTCGACGTCGTCGCCGAGACAGACACCGCCACGTGGGGAACCCTGACCGGGTTCCTCGCCTACTTCCCCGAGCGGCGGGAGGGCACGATCCACGTGCGCGCGGGCGATGCGAGCCTCTACCGCGAGTTCGCGGCCTCGCACGAGCTCGGTCACCTGCTCGACGACGCCCACTGCAGCGGAGCGGTGCACGAGCGCTCGTCCGTGTCGCCGCACCGCAATCCCGCGCTGAGCACCTCCGAGATCGAGGCCGAACTCGTGGCCGAACAGGTCGCCCACGCGATCGCCCGTCTGATGTACGCCGGCCCGAGGGTCGCGGAACTGTCGTGGTGACCGTCGTCCTCATCGATGCGGCGCTGATCGGGTTGGTCCTCGTCGTCGTCGGTCGCGCCCGCACGGCGTGGCGGCACCCTCGGGCGCGCATCGCGTGGCTCGCCGCCTTCCTGGGCGTGATCGCCCTGCTCACCCAGGGGACGCTCGTTCCGCTGGCCGCCATGGACGCGGTACTGGGCGGAACCAACGTCCTCAAGCTGGTTCAGAACGTGCTGACCATGGTGGCGCTGTGGCTCGGCATCCAGGCCGGGACCGCTCCGGCGACGGCGCGGATCCGCACGTTGCGGTGGGGCTTCCCGCTCGCACTCGCCGGTGTCTTCGTGGTCGTCTTCTTCGTCGCGATGCCCTCGCGCGGGCCATCGTCCTTCCTCTTCCTCGAGACCGCGGCGGCGACCTCGACCGGTGCGTGGGTCTACGGCGTGCTGCACATGGCGGGGATCGGGCTCGTCGGCGTCCTGCTCTACCGGTCCGCTCGCGGATCGCTCCCCGTCACCCGGCGACTCTTCCGCATCGGCGCGGTGGGGATCGTCCTGGGGTGCTTCAGCGAGATCGTCGACCTCACGCTGACGCGCTTCCTCGTTCCGATCGAGGTGGTCAGTGCCCTGTTCGACCCGCTGTTCTACCTCGGTGTCGTGTCGTTCGTGATGGGGATCTTCGCGGCCTCCCGCACCACCGTCATGATCCGGCGCCGGGGTGAGAGCCTGCTCGGGCGGCTCGAGGCCCTCGCCCGGGAACGCGCGCTGACGCTCCCCGACGCTCTCGGCGGCGCCCCCGACGTCGACGCCCGGCTCCACACCCTGCGCGTCGCCGTCGAAGACGAGGCGATCGCCACCTCGACCCCGTTGTCGGGGGAGCAGCGCGCTCTCCTCGATGAGGTCGACGCCCACCTGACCCGCCGAACCACGGGAGCACGCGCATGATCCGCCGCCTCATCGTCGCCACGGGTGTCACCGCCGCCGCGGTCGCCGCTCTGCACCTCGCGGTGGGAGGGTACGTCGCCCGTCGCCTCATCGCGCCGCGTTCGTCCAAGCCCTTCGTCCCGCTGACCATCGAGGGCGACACCGTCACCGTGCCGGTCACCGCCGACAGTCGCCAGCCGGGGACCTACGGCATCTGGCTCGACGACGGCGCGCACCTCTCGGTCGGCGAGATCCTGCGGATGGATGGCGATCGCGTCGTCCGGTCGCTCCTCGAGCGCCCCGACGACCTCGTCGACGGCGTCGTGCGCGGCGCTTGGACCTCGCAGACGATCGCCGCCCCGGAGGTCGTCGGTCCGACGCAGCACGTGTCGATCCCGCTCCGACGGGGCGGGCACGCCGGGGCGTGGGTGATCGGCGACGCGGATGCCGACCGCTGGACGATCCACGTGCACGGCCTGCGTTCGAGCCGCTCGGGTGCCCTGCGCTCCGCCCCCGCCGCGCGCGCGGCCGGCTGGACCTCGCTCGTCGTGTCGTACGCCGGCGATGACGAGGCCGCCCCCGCCGACGCGCTGCCCTCGTCGTTGGGGACGCGCGAATGGCGCGACGTCGACGACGCCATCTCCTACGCCGTCGCGCGGGGCGCTCGCGAGATCGTGCTGGTGGCCTGGTCGATGGGAGCGACGATCGCGATGCTCGCGCTGGAGGAGTCGCGACACCGCGAGGCGATCGTCGGTCTCGTCCTCATCGCCCCGGCCCTGGACTGGAGCCGCATCGTCGCGCGCGCCGTCGCGGGCGCGCACCTGCCCGCCTCGGTCGGGACGTCGGCGATGCGGATGCTGGGCAGTCGCCTCGGCTCGCGGGCCCTCGGCCTCATCGAGGCCGTCGACGCGCCCGCGCTGAACTGGGTCGACGGGCCGAGACCGGCCCCGGAAGTGCCGACGTTGATCGTCCACAGCCTGCGCGACCCCGTGGTGCCGGTCACCGGGTCGATGGCCTTCACGGCGCGGCATCCGCAATCCACCCTGGTCGCCTTCGACACCACCGGCCACTGCAACGAGGCCAACCAGGACCCCGAGCGGTTCCGGGAGGCCATCGCCGGCTTCCTGCGGGCGCGGGGGCGCGGCTGAGGGTGGTCGGCTCGGATCGGATCAGCGCGTCAGGTCGGGGTTGCTCGGGGGCGGAGCGGGGCGACCGGCGCGCGCGGTCAGGCCCCCAGCGTGCGCCGCACGAAGTCGTTGCGGAACGCGCCGCGCGGGTCGGCCGCGCGGACGGCGGAGAGGAAGTCGTCGGCCCGGGGGAGCGTCGCGCGCACGGACTCGCCGGACATCGTGAAGGCCTTGCCCCAGTGCGGCCGGACGTCGAACGGAGCGAGGGCGGCCTCGATGTCGGGCAGCACCGCGAGCACGCCGGCGGTGTCGTTGCGCCACGTGAAGTGGATCGCGAGGACGTCGCGCTGATACGCCGGGCTCACCCACAGCTCGTCGGCGGCGACGGTGCGCAACTCGGTGACCAGCAGCTGCGCGTCGAACGCGGGCGCGATCGCCCGCACCGCCGCGAGGGCCTCGGACGCGGAGGTCAGCGGGACGAAGTACTCGGACTGGATCTCGTCGCCGTCGCTCGGCAGCGCGTCGGCGCGGAAGTGCGGCAGGCGCGTGTGCCACGGGCCGGTGGAGCCGCGCGGGGTCGTGTTGTCGACGGTGCGGATCCGCCCCAGGTGGATGTCGTCGCCCACCGGACGGCCGCCGAGCTCTTCGACCCAGGTGGGAGCGCCGTCGTCGCTCTTCGCCCAGACCAGGTCGTGGGCCGGATCACCCCAGGTCGTGAAGACACTGACACTGCGCGCGCCGGCGAACACGCGCGCGGGGTCCCCCGCGATGTCCTCCCAGTCGACGCCCGTGTACGCCTGCTGGGTGATCTCGTAGGTCGGTTCGGTCTGCAGCTCGACGGCGGTGACGACGCCGAACCCCCCGAGTCCGAGGGCGGCGGCCGGAAACCACTCGTGCGTCTGGTCGATGCGGTGCGTGCGGCCGTCGGCATCCATGATCTCCAGGGCCCGGACGGCGCTCGAGAGGTTGCCGTTGCGCACGCCCGAGCCGTGCGTGCCCGTGGCGGCGGCGCCGGCGACCGAGATGTGGGGGAGCGAGCCGAGGTTGTGCAGGGCGCGCCCCTCGGCCTCGATCACGGGCGCGAGCTGCGCGAACGTGACGAGCCCCTCGACGCGCACGCGGTCGCCGACGAGGGCGATGCGCGACGGCATCCGCTCGAGCGACACGAGCGCGGCCGCGGAGTCGGCGATGTCGTTGAAGGTGTGGCGGGTGGCTTGGACGCGGAGGGCGTCTGCGGATGCCACGACCTCGGCGAGCTCGTCGAGATCGCCGGGCAGCAGCACCTCGGTCGCCCGGTAGCGGTGGTTGCCCGACCAGGTGGCGCCGGCGGGTCGTGTCTCGGTCATGGTTCTCCTCGCGTGGACGTGTCCATCCTGCCCCGAGCGGCCGGCATCGGGGTCGGGCTGTGGACGGGCGACGTCCTCCGCTCTCCCCCCTCGTCCTCCGCCGGTCACCGATCGCGCCGCGCGGGTTCGGGGAGCGGATGTGATTCGCGCTGCGGAGGACGCGCGGGGCCCGGAGGGTCCTCCCGTCGCGGAATCTCCTCCCGTGCGGGGTGATGCCGGGCGGCCCGCGGGGTCGGGGAGCGGAGGTGATTCGCGCTGCGGAGGACACGTGGGGCCCGGAGGGTCCTCCCGTCGCGGAATCTCCTCCCGTGCGGGGTGGATGCCGGGCGGCCTGCGGGGCCGGCGAGCGGAGGTGATTCGCGCTGCGGAGGACACGCGGGGCCCGGAGGGTCCTCCCGTCGCGGAATCTCCTCCCGTCCGGGGTGGATGCCGGGCGGTCAGCGCCCCGGGAACAGCGCGGCCTCGAACACCGCCTCCGCGGCACCCACGAGCAGCCGGTCCTCGCCGAGGCCCGCGACCGCGAGGCGCAGGTCTTCGGCGCACGCCGGGACGGTCTGCGCGCGCACGGCCGCGTCGAGGCCGTCGAGGTCGCGCGCGGCCAGCACCGCGAGGAACCCGCCGAGCACGATCACGGCGGGGTTCAGCACGTTCGCCGCGTTCGCGAGGGCCGTGGCGAGGATCCGGCGCTGCCGATCGACCTCCGCGCTCGCCGCGGGGTCGGACGCGGATGCCAGCGCGGCGGCCAGGGCCGCATCGTCGCCGCCCTCGAGGCCGACGGCGGCGAGCAGGAACCCGCGACCGACCTCGTCCTCCAGGACGCCGCCGGTCGCGCGGCGGTCGGCGGCGTCGACGATCCCGGGGCGGTTCTGCCCGAACTCGCCGGCGTACCCTCCGGCGCCACCGAGGGGCGTGCCCCCCACGATCACCGCGCCGCCGATACCGCTCGCGCCGCCGTTGAGGTAGACGACGTCGTGCGCTCCTCGCGCGGCCCCGAACAGGTACTCGGCGAGGGCGCCCAGCGCCGCGTCGTTGCCCACCTGGACGTCGAGGCCCGTGGCATCCGCCATCAGGTCGGGGAGGGCAGCGTCGATCCATCCCAGGTGCGGGGCCTCGCGGACGAGCCCGTCGGACGCCCGCACGGGCCCGGGCACGGCGACGCCGACCCCGACGACGCGGGCCGCGGCGAGGGGGCCGTGCCGCCACCCCTCCAGGGTCTCGGCGACCAGGGCGGCCGTGCGTTCGGGTGTCAGCAGCGCACGCTGCTCGAGTCTCTCGCGGGCGACGATGGTGCCGTCGAGCGCGATCGCTCCGATGTCGAGGGCATCGACCTCGGGGTTGGCGGCGATCGCGACGACCCGCGGGTCGGGGACGACGATCGGGGAGGGGCGGCCGACGCGGCCCTGGGCGTCGGAGGCGCGTTCGAGCACGAGTCCCGCGCGCTGCAACTCGCCCACGAGGTCGGCGATCGTGGAGCGGTTCAGTCCCGTCGCCTCGGTGAGCGCGGCGCGCGAGCGCGGACCCTCGCGGTGCACGGTGCGCAGCACGAGCGACAGGTTGGCGCGGCGCATGCCGTCGCCCCGGGTGCCCGCTGTGGCCATTCGTCCACTGTGCCATGAGCGGTGCGCGCATCGCGGACGCGGCCGGCCCCGCGCGTGCCACTCCTCCTTCACATCCGCCCCTCCCCGCCGTTCCTCCCCCGCGATCCGGGATTCCCACCCCGGGCGGAGCGGACGGTGCCAGGATCGGTGCATGGACCTTTCCGGCATCCCGATCACGACCATCCGCGGCGAGCAGACCACCTTCGGCGACCTCACCGCCGGCAAGGCGGCGCTCGTGGTCAACGTCGCGTCGCGCTGCGGCCTCTCGGGGCAGTACGAGACGCTCGAGGCGCTGCACAAGCGCTACGCCGACCGGGGTTTCACCGTCATCGGGTTCCCCAGCAACCAGTTCCTGCAAGAGCTGAGCGACGAAGAGAAGATCGCCGAGTACTGCTCGGCGACCTGGGGTGTCACCTTCCCGATGTCGGAGAAGGTCAAGCTCAACGGCCGCAGCGCCCACCCGCTGTACAAAGAACTCACCTCGACGCCGGATGCCGAGGGCAAGGCGGGGCGCATCTCGTGGAACTTCGAGAAGTTCGTCGTCGCCCCCGACGGCCGGGTCTCGCGCTTCAGCCCGCGCACCCAGCCCGACGCCCCCGAGGTCATCGCCGCGATCGAAGACGCGCTCCCGCGCTGACGCGGGGCTCGCTCGCGCGAACCGGCGGTCTCGGGCCGGGCGGTTTCGAGGTCGGGCGGTCACGAGGTCGGGCGGTTTCGAGGTCGGGTGGTTTCGAGGTCGGACGGTCTCGAGGTCGGGCGGTCTCGGGGCCGGGGCCTATCCTGACCGGGAATCGACCCGCGAAGGAGTCCCCGTGACCGATGCCGTCGTCCTCGTGTCCGGTGGTGCCGCCGTCACCCCGTTCACCACTCCCGACGCCGCCGCCGCGTCAGGGCTCGCGGCGGGCAACACCCTGACGGCGCTGCGCGCCCACCTGCTCGGGCAAGGGGTCCGCGTGTTCACCGCACCGGCGCGTCTCGGCGTCGGAGAGGTACGGGCGGATGCCGGCTGGCAGGGCTTCGACGAGGTCTCCGTCGTGCTGCCCGCCGACGTCACCGTCAACTCCGTCGGCGCGATCGACGACGCGGGAGTCGCGCTCGCCGCCTTCCTGCGGTGGCTCGCACGGGAGCAGGGGCTGACGAGCATCGACCTCGTCGGACACTCGATGGGCGGACTGTTCTCGCGGGCGGCGATCCGCGAGCTCGGGGCCGCCGGCCCCCGTGTGGAGCGCTTGATCACCCTCGGAACGCCGTGGAGCGGTGCGGTCCTGGGCGACGCCGTCGCGGGCGAGATCACGAATGCCGATGCGCACGGCGACCCGGCCACTCTGCGCATCCTGGCCGAGGCGCGGGCGTACGCGGCGGCGAACTCGCAGGGCGCGGCGGAGCAGGTGTCGCGGAGGTTCCTGAGCGCGTGGAACGAGGCTCAGGCGGGGGTCCTCGACGACATCGCGGTGACGGCGATCGGCGCGGGCTTCTTCGCCGCGGCGGCCGAGCCGCAGCGATTGTGGCCGCACGACGGGCTCGTCTCGCTGGCCAGCGGACGCGCCGACGACGTGCCCGTCGAGGTGGTGCCCCTCCTCGAGCGGCACTCGTTCCCCGACGACGTGCACAGCATCTTCTTCGCCGAGGCGTTCGGCCTGCCGTGGGAGCGCGCCCTCACCTGGGACCCGGAGGTGTTCGCCGTCGTCGACGCGGCGCGGGGAATCTGAGCGGGAGCGCTGGACGCGGTGGCATCCGGGGTATATGTTGTGAGAACCAACAAACCCGGGGGCGTCACCGTGCGCCCGTGCGTCCATGCGAAGGAGCAGGAATGCCCACCCCCACCCGCGATGACAAGTTCTCGTTCGGACTCTGGACCATCGGCTACAACGGCGCCGACCCATTCGGCGGCCCGACCCGCCCGGCGCTCGACGTCGTGCACGCGGTCGAGAAGCTCTCCGAGCTCGGCGCCTACGGTCTGACCTTCCACGACGACGACCTCTTCGCCTTCGGCTCCACGGATGCCGAGCGCCAGACGCAGATCGACCGCCTCAAGGGCGCTCTCGCCGACACCGGCGTGATCGTGCCGATGGTCACGACCAATCTCTTCTCGGCCCCCGTCTTCAAGGACGGCGGCTTCACCTCGAACGACCGCCAGGTTCGCCGCTTCGCGCTGCGCAAGGTGCTGCGCAACCTCGACCTCGCCGCCGAGCTCGGCGCGAAGACGTTCGTGATGTGGGGCGGCCGAGAGGGCGCCGAGTACGACTCCGCGAAGGACATCCGCCAGGCGCTCGAGCGCTACCGCGAGGCCGTCAACCTGCTCGGCGACTACGTCACCGACAAGGGCTACGACATCCGCTTCGCGATCGAGCCGAAGCCCAACGAGCCCCGCGGCGACATCCTGCTGCCCACGCTCGGCCACGCCATCGCGTTCATCGACTCGCTCGAGCGCCCCGAGCTCGTGGGCCTGAACCCCGAGGTCGGCCACGAGCAGATGGCGGGCCTGAACTTCGCCGCCGGCATCGCCCAGGCGCTGTACCACGGCAAGCTCTTCCACATCGACCTCAACGGTCAGCGCGGCATCAAGTACGACCAGGACCTCGTCTTCGGTCACGGCGACCTGCACAACGCCTTCGCGCTCGTCGACCTGCTCGAGAACGGCGGCCCCGGCGGCGTCCCCGCCTACGACGGCCCCCGCCACTTCGATTACAAGCCGTCCCGCACCGAGGACGAGACGGGCGTCTGGGACTCGGTCTCGGCCAACATGAACACCTACCTGCTGCTCAAGGAGCGCGCCGCGGCCTTCCGCGCCGACCCCGAGGTGCAGGAGGCTCTCGAGGCCGCGAAGGTCCTCGAGCTCGCGCAGCCGACCCTCAACGAGGGGGAGTCCTACGACGACCTCCTCGCCGACCGCTCCGCGTACGAGGACTTCGACACCGACGCGTACCTCGGCGGCAAGGGCTTCGGCTTCGTCCGTCTGCAGCAGCTCGCCACCGAGCACCTGCTCGGCGCGCGCTGACCGGGAGGGTCCGGATGCCATGGCATCCGGACCCTCCCGGCTCGCCGTCGGCGCCCGCGGTGCACGGCTGGGGGCCGCGCTTCGCGGGTGCCGCGTCCGGCTCGGCAGTGCGTCGACTCGGCGCCGCGTCCGGCTCGGCAGTGCGTCCGACTCGGCGCCGCGTCCGGCCCGGCAGTGCGTTCGGCCCGGCACCTGTGTCCGGCCCGGCGTCCGCGGCACCCGACGCCGCACTCCTGGTTGAGTGTCCAGAACACCCGGACCGCCGCGAAAAATGTCCGGGTGTTTTGGACACTCGACCGGCCCAGCGCCCCCGCGGCGCTCGCATCCAACGCCAAGGAGGGGCTACGGCCCCGACACACACAACGACAGCAGCGCCGAAGAGGGCGCGGCGGACAGAAGGGCGGAGCATGGCGCTCGTCATGGGAGTCGATTCGTCGACGCAGTCGTGCAAGGTCGTCGTCGTCGACGCCGAGACCGGGCGCGTGGTGCGCGAGGGGCGCGCGTCGCACCCCTCCGGCACCGCGGTCGATCCCGAGGCCTGGTGGAGCGCGCTCCAGGATGCCATCGCCCGGGCGGGCGGTCTCGACGACGTCGCGGCGGTCTCGATCGCCGGGCAGCAGCACGGCATGGTCGTGCTCGATGCCGAGGGGGCCGTGATCCGCGACGCTCTGCTGTGGAACGACACGCGTTCGGCGCAGGCCGCGCGCGACCTCACCGACGAGGTCGGTGCCGCCGCCTACGCCGAGCGCACCGGAGCGGTGCCCGTGGCCTCGTTCACCGGCACCAAGCTGCGGTGGCTGCGGGATGCCGAGCCCGAGAACGCTGCGCGCGTGGCCGCCGTCGCGCTCCCGCACGACTGGCTCACGTGGCGTCTGCGCGGCTTCGGACCCGGCAACGCGGTGCTGGAGGAGCTCGTGACCGACCGCTCCGATGCCTCCGGCACGGCGTACTGGGGTGCCGACGGATACGACCTCGACCTGTTCCGCCGCGCACTCGGTCACGACGCCGTGCTGCCCCGTGTGCTCGGCCCGTGGGAGAGCGCGGGGACGCTCCCCGGCGGAGCGCTCGTGGGCCCCGGCGCCGGTGACAACGCCGGTGCCGCGCTTGGACTCGGCGCGGGCGTCGGCGATGTCGTCGTCTCCCTCGGCACGTCGGGCACCGTGTTCGCGGTCGCCGATGCACCGACCCGTGACACCACCGGGACGGTCGCCGGGTTCGCCGACGCGACCGGCAAGTTCCTGCCGCTGGTGGCCACCCTCAACGCGGCGCGCGTGCTCGATGCCTTCGCGGGGCTGCTCGGCGTCACGCACGACGAGCTCGGCGCTCTCGCGCTCGAGGCCGAGCCGGGCGCGGGCGGAGTGATACTCGTGCCGTGGTTCGAGGGGGAGCGCACTCCCAACCTGCCGCACGCGCAGGCGTCGCTGACGGGCCTGACCCTGGCATCCACGAATCGTCCGAACTTCGCCCGCGCCGCGATCGAGGGCATGCTCAGCGGACTCGCCGTCGGTCTCGAAGCGATCCAGGCGCAGGGCGTCGAGGTGCAGCGCATCCTCCTCATCGGCGGCGCCGCGGCCAACGAGGGCGTCGCACGGATCGCGGCGCAGGTGTTCGACGCCGAGATCGTCGTGCCCGCCGCGGGCGAGTACGTCGCGCTCGGCGCCGCGCGCCAGGCCGCGGGTGTGCTCGCCGGAGGTCCCGTCGACTGGACGGTCGCGACGACCCGGGCGGTCGACGCCGATCACCGGTCCGAGATCCGCGAGCGGTACGACGTGGTGGCGGCTCTGCGCGCGCGGGAGTGACCCGCGTGGCGACGGGCGGGGTTCGGCGCGCACCGTGCGCCGATCGGGCCGCGTCAACGGCCTCGACCGGCGATCGGTCGCGGCCTAGCGTCTCGGCATGCCGCTCATCCGTCTGGACTCTCCGACCCTCCGGCTCGACGTCGAGGTCGATGCCGTCACCGATCTTCTCGAGGCCGAGGGCATGACCTGGGCGCGTGACGGCGAGGCGGACGGGCTCCCGCGTTACGTCCCGGCCGCCGCGGGCTGAGCCGCACGCCGCTCCCCGGGCGGGGCCGCGGGCAGGCGTAGCGGGAGGCCATCGGGTTGGATGCGCACGTACGACGGCTGCCGCGCCGCGCGCACCCACGCGGGCGAACCCGCACCCGGGATCGGTCGGCGGACGGCGTCGAATCGCAGCGCCCGGGCATCCTGATCGGCGTCGAGCCGCAGGTGAAGACGGGCGAACGGATGCCACGGGCCCGCCGGCGTCGCGTGGCCCACGGTGAGGATCCACGACGCGTCGGGCGCCCCGGCGAGCTCGCGCGGATCCGTCGCCGGCGGGCGTCCCACCGCCGTGCGCGCGCCCAGGAGGACGGCGCCGCGGCGACCCCGGTAGGGCAGAAGCGTCCCGAGCCGCGCCCGTTCGGCGCGACGGTGCGGGAGGAGCGCGAAGCGCGCGGGAAAGCTCCACCCCGTGGAGGCGAGTTCGATGTCGGCGACGGGCCGGTCGGCGCCGAGCCCGCTCGGGCCGTTCCCGATCGCGCTCGGGCCGTGCCCGCTCGTTGCGCGCGTGATCGTCTCGCGGGCGACCGCCCCGCTTCCGCTCGCCGCGTGCCCCGTCGCGACGCGTGATGCCCCCTCGCCCCGCGCGGTGCCGTCCTCCCACGCGGCGGTGTCGACGCGGAGGGCCACCCCGATGATGTCGGGAAACGGCGCCGGCAGCCCGAGCGACCGCGAGACCCGCGCGATCACCGGCACCGGGCCGGGTGGGGCGTCGTCGATGAACGACACGCCGGCGGGGGTGGCATCCGGAATCCACCGCATGTCACCGCTGAGCACGACGCCCCGGCTGTGAATCGGGCGGGGGTGGCGCAGCCGGTGAGCGACGGCGAACGCCGCGGCGAAGGCCGAGCCGACCGGACGGGCGAGCGGCGAGCGCTGGAGCGGGGGGATGCCGGTGGCCGAGGTCATGTTCCCAGGGCACCCCGACATCGCGCGGACAGCCGAGGGGGTTGCGCGCCGCTACTGTGAGGGACCATGAGCGGCGACGGCGGAGCGAAGCGCATCGGTGTGCGCGAGGTCGCCGCGTCGGCCGGGGTGTCGACACAGACGGTGTCGCGCGTTCTGAACGGCTATCCCGGGATCCGCGAGGCCACGCGGGAGCGCGTGCTCGCGGCCGTGGCGGCACTGGACTATCGCGTGAACAACGCCGCGCGGGCGCTCGGCACGAGCCTCACCCGGACGGTGGGGGTCGTGGCATCCGATGCCGTTCTGCACGGCCCGGCGGCGGGGATCGCGGCGCTCGAGCGTGCGGCGCGAGCGCGCGGGCGGTGGATCTCAACCGCCTACACCGACTCGGACGACCCCGCCGACATCGACGCCGCGGTCCGCCATCTGCTGGCGCAGGGGGTCGACGGCATCGTCTTGGTCGCGGCGCACGGAGCCACTCCTCTCGAGGGGTACGACGTGCCGATCGTGCCGCTGTACGGCGAATCCGGGATCCGTCAGCGCGATGCGGCCGCCCTCGTCGTGGATCATCTCGCCGACCTCCGACATCGTCGGATCGTCGAGCTGGCCGGTCCGTCGGACTGGCGGGAGGCCCTCGCGCGCACGGCCGGGGTCGCCGACGCCGTCGCGCGGCGCGACCTGACTCTCGTCGAGCGCGTCGAGGGGGACTGGAGCGCGGCCTCGGGATCGGCGCAGGCGGACACGGTGGCCCGGCATGTCGCCGCGGGCGTCACCGCCGTCGCCGTCGCGAACGATCAGATGGCCCTGGGGCTCGTGTCCGGGCTGTCGGCACGCGGGATCCAGGTGCCGCGCGACGTGTCGATCGCCGGGTTCGACGACAATCCGGATGCCGCCTTCTACACGCCCGCGCTCACGACGGTGCGTCTCGACGTGGAGGGGGAGGCCGAGTTCGCCGTCGCGGCGGTGCTGGGGGATGCGGCCGCGGCTCCGGCGGAGCCCGTGCTGGTCGTGCGGGACTCCACCGCTGCTCGGCACTAGGTCTGCGCGCGAACGGGGGCCGGGACCGCGGGGTTAGCGCGACGCGGCGGTGAGAGGTCCCGCCAGCCACCGCTCCGCCTCGCGGGTGGTGCGCAGCCGAACGATGGGGAGTTCGGCATCCAGTGCCGGAATGCGCTCGCGGTAGATGTTCCGAGTGGAGATCGACCAGCGGACGATGTGCGCGCGATCGGTGAAGAACGTGTGCAGGGGCGGCTCGACGTTGCCGTTCCACAGCGGCTCGCGGCGCAGGCGTCGGCGCAGCGTCCGCCGGATCACGCGGGGGAGCGTCACCGTCGCGAACGGGAGGTCGAGCCAGACCAGGAGGTCGGCTCGACTGGTGAGCAGCGGTCTCGCGGCCGAGTACTGCCATTCCGTCACCCACCTCTCGCCCGCCACGAGCGCGCGCACGTCGTCGGCGAACGCGGGGCGGGGTGTCCAGTCGGGCCCGTGGTACAGCGCGTCGATCTCGGTGTGCGGGATGCCGGCCACTCCGGCGATCCGTCTCGCCAGCGTCGTCTTGCCCACGCCCGAGACCCCCGCGACGACCACGCGGCGCGGCGACGCCGGGAGGGGATCGGTGCCACGGAGCATCCGCCGATGGTACGACCTCGCGCGCGCCCCGCGGGGCAGCCCGCGACACCGGCCGGCGAACCCGCGCGGCACCTGACGAACCCGGCGCAGCGCAATCCCACCCCGCGGCCTCTCGCGCGAACGCGATGTTACCGGTAACATTTCTGTCGAGGGCGCCGCCCCACCACCCGAACCACCGTCGAAGGAGACACGCGTGACCGACGCCGCCCCGTTCACGCCCGAGGTGCAGGAAGCGATCGACGCCGTGCGCGCCGACGTCGCCGAGCTGCACGCCGAGCTCGTGCGCTACAACCTGATCGTCTGGACCGGCGGCAACGTCTCGGGCCGGGTCCCCGGCGCCGACCTGTTCGTGATCAAGCCCTCCGGCGTCTCGTACGACGACCTGACGCCGGCCGACATGATCCTCTGCGATCTCGACGGCAACACCATCCCCGGCACCCCCGGCAGCGAGCGGAGCCCCTCGAGCGACACCGCGGCGCACGCGTACGTGTACCGCCACATGCCCGACGTCGGCGGCGTCGTGCACACCCACTCGACCTTCGCGGTCGCCTGGGCCGCCCGCGGAGAGGAGATCCCGTGCGTGATCACGGGGATGGCCGACGAGTTCGGCGGCCCCATCCCGATCGGCCCCTTCGCGATCATCGGCGACGACTCGATCGGCCGCGGCATCGTCGAGACGCTCAGCGGTCACCGCAGTCGGGCCGTCCTCATGCAGAACCACGGTCCGTTCACCATCGGCGTCAGCGCCAAGGACGCGGTCAAAGCCGCGGTCATGTGCGAGGACGCCGCGCGCACGGTCCACTTCGCGCGTGAGGCGGGCCCGCTCATCCCGATCCCGCAGGACAAGATCGACGCCCTCTACAACCGCTACCAGAACGTCTACGGACAGAGCACGGACGACCGCCGATGAGCACCCACATCACCGCCCTCCTCGCAGAAGGGCGCGGGAGCCTCGGCATCGAGCTCGGCTCGACCCGCATCAAGGCGTGCCTCATCGGCCCCGATGCCGAGGTGCTCGCGGTCGGTTCTCATGAGTGGGAGAACGTCTACGCCGACAAGCTGTGGACGTACTCGCTGGATGCCGTGTGGTCGGGCCTGCAGGCCGCCTACGCCGAGCTGGTCGCCGACGTGCAGCGAAAGTTCGGCGTCACCCCCGAGCGGTACGCCGCGATGGGCGTGTCGGCGATGATGCACGGCTATCTCGCGTTCGACGCCGACGGTGAGCTGCTCGCCCCCTTCCGCACGTGGCGCAACACCAACACGAGTGTCGCGGCGGCGGAGCTGACCGCGCTGCTGGGCGTGAACATCCCGCTCCGGTGGTCGATCGCGCACCTGCACCAGGCCGTCGTCGACGCCGAGCCGCACGTGCCCGAGATCCGCTTCCTCACCACCCTCGCCGGGTACGTGCATTGGAAGCTCACCGGCGAGAAGGTGCTCGGAGTCGGGGATGCCTCGGGCATGTTCCCCATCGACTCCGCGACCCGCGACTACGACGCCGATCGCGTCGCCCGCTACGACGCGCTCGCCGCGGGCCGCGTTCCCGCGCTGACGGACCTCCTCCCGCGGGCGCTCGTCGCCGGTACCTCGGCGGGCACCCTCACCGCCGAGGGCGCGGCCTTGCTCGATCCGAGCGGAACCCTGCGTCCCGGCATCCCGTTCGCACCCCCCGAGGGAGATGCGGGAACCGGCATGGTCGCGACCTGCGCCGTCGCGCCCCGCACGGGCAACGTCAGCGCGGGTACGAGCATCTTCGCGATGGTCGTGCTCGAGCGCCCGCTCAGCCAGGTGCACCACGAGCTCGACCTCGTCACCACGCCCTCGGGTGACGCGGTGGCGATGGTGCACTGCAACAACGGCGCGAGCGAGCTGGCGGCGTGGGCGAACATGTTCACCGCGTTCGCCGCCGCGGCGGGCTCGCCGGTGACCCCGGATGCCACGTACGCGGCGCTCTTCGAGGCCGCCCTCGTCGGAGAGGCCGACGCGGGCGGTCTGCTCGCCTACAACCACCTTGCGGGCGAGCCCATCGCGGGTCTCGACGAGGGCCGCCCGCTCGTGGTGCGCACGCCCGACAGTCGCCTGACGCTGCCGAACTTCATGCGCGCGCAGCTGTACGGCGTGTTCGGCACGCTCGCGCTCGGGATGGACGTGCTCCACGGCGAGGGCGTGCAGCTCGACCGGATGTATGCCCACGGCGGTATGTTCCGCACGGCCGGGGTCGCCCAGCGCTTCCTCGCCGCCGCCCTCGACGCCCCGGTCGCGGTCGCGGAGACCGCGTCCGAGGGTGGGGCGTGGGGCATCGCGGTGCTCGCCGCCTACGTGGTCGACGGCCAGGGCCGCGACCTCGACACGTACCTGCGCGAGGCGATCTTCGCCGACGCGCCGATCGTCACCGCCGACCCCGACCCGGCCGATGTCGCCGGGTTCTCGACCTACCTCGACCGTTACCGCGCCGGACTCGCCGTCGAGGCCGCCGCCGTGGCATCCCTCTGAGACCGACAGGAAAGAACATGACTCGCACCCCCCTCAAGAACGACCTCGACGGCTACGAGGTCTGGTTCGTCACCGGCAGCCAGAACCTCTACGGCGAAGAGACGCTGAAGCAGGTCGCCGAGCAGTCACAGGCCGTCGTCGAGGGCCTTTCCGGCCTGCCGGTGAAGGTCGTCTGGAAGCCCGTGCTGAAGGACTCCGACAGCATCCGCCGCATGGCGCTGGAGATCAACGGTCGCGACGACGTCATCGGCGTGATCGCCTGGATGCACACGTTCAGCCCCGCGAAGATGTGGATCTCGGGTCTCGACGCTTTGCAGAAGCCGCTGCTGCACCTGCACACGCAGGCCAACGTCGAGCTGCCGTGGAACGACATCGACTTCGACTTCATGAACCTCAACCAGGCCGCGCACGGCGACCGGGAGTTCGGGTACATCCAGACGCGCCTGGGCGTCTCACGCAAGACCGTCGTCGGCCACGTGTCCAACCCCGCCGTGCGCCAGCGAATCGAGGACTGGGAGCGCGCCGCCGCCGGCTGGACCGCCGCCCGCACCCTCAAGCTCGCGCGCTTCGGCGACAACATGCGCTTCGTCGCCGTCACCGAAGGCGACAAGACCGAGGCCGAGCTGCGTTTCGGCGTGCAGGTCAACACGTGGGGCGTCAACGAGCTCGTCGCGGCCGTCGAGCAGGCAACGGATGCCGATGTCGACGCGCTCGTGCAGGAGTACCTCGACAGCTACGACGTGGCCTCCGAGCTGCTCCCCGGCGGTGCGCGCCACCAGTCGCTGCGCGACGGCGCGGCGATCGAGCTGGGGCTCCGCTCGTTCCTCGAGGAGGGCGGCTTCGGCGCCTTCACCACCTCGTTCGAAGACCTCGGCGCTCTCAAGCAGCTTCCCGGTCTCGCGGTGCAGCGCCTCATGGCCGAGGGCTACGGCTTCGGCGCCGAGGGCGACTGGAAGACGGCGATCCTCGTGCGCGTCGCGAACGTCATGGGGGCGGGCCTGCCCGGCGGCGCCTCGCTCATGGAGGACTACACCTACGACCTCGTGCCCGGTCAGGAGCGCATCCTCGGCGCACACATGCTCGAGGTCTCGCCGTCGCTCACGACGAAGAAGCCGCGCCTCGAGATCCACGAGCTGGGCATCGGCGGCAAGGACGATCCGGTGCGCCTGGTCTTCACCGCCGACCCCGGTCCCGCCCTCGTCGTCGCGATGAGCGACATGCGCGACCGCTTCCGGCTCGTGGCCAACGTCGTCGAGAACGTCGACGCCCCCGACCTGCCGAAGCTGCCCGTGGGTCGCGCGGTGTGGAAGCCGGCTCCCGACTTCGCCACCTCGGCCGGCTGCTGGCTCGCCGCGGGAGCTGCCCACCACACCGTCATGACGACGGCCGTGGGCATCGAGGTGTTCCGCGACTTCGCCGAGATCGCGGGGACCGAGCTCGTCGTCATCGACGACGACACGACGGTCCGCGGTTTCCAGAGCGAGCTGCGCTGGAACCAGGCGTACTACCGCCTGGCCCAGGGCCTGTAGACCCGTCGCCCCGGGTGCCGCACTGCCCCGGGGCGATGCGGCACTCGCGCGTCCTGTTCGCTCGGGACGCGTGCCGCGCGCCGGTTGGACCGACGCACGGACCGTGCCCCGATCCCTCGCAGCGGTGGGCTGCGAAGGGTCGGGGCACGTCTGCATTCGATCGTGGCGGCGTGACCAGGGCGACCGGCGCGGTCCTCCGGAGGCGCCACCCCCGAGGTCGTCCCCACCCCCGTGAGACGGCACGACGAGGTCGTCGACGAAGCTCACGCGCGCGAGGGCTCCCGATCCGGCCCGGATCGACCGGTGAGGTGTGGGACGTCGTGAGAACAGGGTTTGTGATGAGAACAGGTCGTTTGTGCTGAATTGGGCCTGTTCTCGCGGCATCCCCTGTTTCGGTGGCGCGGCAGAACGCGCCCCGTACCGCCTCCGCGCCTACAGCCGCTGCCCCAGCGCCCACAGCCGATCCGCGCGCCCCGAGATCGCCTCCGACAGCGCGAACGCTTGCGAATCGGTGAGGGATGCCACGTAGTCGACGATCCCGCGGGATCGCGCGAGGCGCTCGGCTTCGGCATCCGACGGGCGGCGTTCGGGGGGCAGGGCGGCGTACTGCTCGCGGGCGAGGGCGATGAGCTCGCGCAGGCGCCGCGGGGTGCGAGCGCGGTCGAGGTCGTCGTCGAGCCATTCGCCGAGCGCGCGCACCGACCGGGCGAGGATGCGGCTCATGCCGCGCTGCTGGATCGCCAGGTCGGGGCGACTGAGCACGAAGCGTTTGTGCACGAACTTCAGCACCTCGACGTGGTGCCAGGCCCACGGCGACAGCACGACCGGTCCCGCCCGCGGGGTGTCGAGCGGACGCAGTCGCGCCGACTCCTGGAACCGGCGGATCCACCGATCGGTGAACGATGCGAGCCGGCGCTCGGCCGTCAGCGACCCGTCGAACGGGCGGGCGAGCAGGTCGGTGACCATCTCGGCATCCACGTCGCTGACGGCGGCGAGGAACGCTTCGTCGTCGGCGATCCACGGGTCGTCGCGGCGCATCTTGCGGCGCAGGCGCTCCAGACCGGCCCCGGGCATGAGTTCGGCGCGCACCTCGGCGTCGTCGCGCTCGCGCCACTCGAGCACGTCGTCGAGCCAGCCGCGGAACTCCGCCGCGATCGGCGCGTGATCCAGGATCCCGGCGCGGTAGAAGTCGTCGACGTCGTGCACCGAGTACGCGATGTCGTCGGCGAGGTCCATCACGGCGCCCTCGATGCTCTGCCGAAGGGGCTCGGCATCCACCCCTTCTCGAGCGGCGTCGAGATCGGTGAGATCGAGGTCGTACGCCGAGTACTTGTGCACGCGGTACGCGCCGTCGGGGGAGCGGCGGATGCCACGGGGCGGGCCGATCCGCTCGACGTCGGCCGCCTCGACCGACGGCGCCCACGGGTACTTCGCCGAGGCCGCGCGCACGGCGGCGGTGAGGTTGAGGCCCCGTGGGGCGTTCTCGATGACGTCGAGCGCGGTGAGGATGCGATAGGTCTGCGCATTGCCCTCGAAGCCGTCGGCGAGCCCCAGCTCGTCGCGGGCCAGACGGTCGAGGGTCGACTCGCCGAGGTGCCCGAACGGCGGGTGTCCGAGGTCGTGCGCGTAGGCCGCGGCCTCGACGACCGTGGCGTTGCATACGTCGCCCTCGCCGGCTTCGCGCGAACGGGTGTTGAGCTGCAGCGCGACGACGCGGGCGATCGCGCTGACCTTGAGCGTGTGGGTGAGGCGGTTGTGCACGGGCGCTGCACCGATCGAGGGCGACACCACCTGCGTCACGGCTGAGAGGCGTGAGAAGTACGGCGAGAACTGCACGCGCTCCAGGTCGATCGACCACGGATCGGCGCGGGCGTCGTCGTGGTCGGGGTGGATACGGGATGCCGCGTTGCCGACGACCCGGTCGCGCTCGGCGTCCACCAGCGACGCGGCCCGGGCGGGGGGAGTGGTCTCGTTGTGGAGCAAAGCGGTCCTCTCGCGGCGTCGACGACGTGGGTCCACGCTAACGCGCCCGCTCGCGCACGTCGTTCCCGTTGACGCCCCGTGCCAGGCGGTCGGGGACTCTCAGCGTGTCGGCAGCAGAGGTCGCTGAATTCTTCTCTCAAAACGCACAATGCATCGCGAGTGAGCGGCCAGGGTCCTTGCGGCCAGCTAGGGCGTGTCCGACAATGTCTTGGTCCAGGCGATGACGGCGTTGAGGACGACGGCGGCGCGGTAGATCACGGCGTGCTTGTCGTAGCGGGTCGCGAGTCCTCGCCACTGCTTGATTCGGCAGTAGCCGCGCTCGATGACATTCCTGTTCTTGTAGTCGGCGGTGTCGAGTCCGACCGGGCGACCGCCGCGTGACCCGCGTCGTTGGCGGTGTCCCTTCTGATCGTCGGGTTCGGGGATCACGGCCTTGATTCCGCGGGAACGCAGATGCCCTCGGATCGAGCGAGACGAGTACGCCTTGTCGGCGCGGACGGCGTCGGGACGAGTTCTGGGTCGGCCGGTTTCACGCCCGACGCGCAGCTGCGCTATCAGCGGCAGGAACATCGGCGAGTCGCCCGCCTGCCCCGGCGTGATCAGCGTGACCAGGGGGAGCCCGTTGCCGTCGACGAGCTGATGGATCTTCGTCGACAAGCCGCCTCGGGAGCGACCGACGCCGTGATCAGGCGGCTCGCGCGTCAGATCCTTGTAATTCGACCCAGCCCCCTGTGAGCCGGGACGTGTTCGTCGCATGCTGATGCGCACGGGCGATCGTGGAGTCCACCGACAGCGACCAGTCGACCATGCCCGCAGCGTCTGCCGCTGCGGTGACCGTCGCTGCCACTCGATCCCACGTCCCATCGAACGCCATCCGGCGATGCCACGTCCACACCGTCTGCCACGGGCCGAAGACCTCCGGCAGATCACGCCACGCGATCCCTGTCCGGTACCGGTAGACAATGCCCTCGACCATCGTCCGGGCGTCAGAGAACTTCCGCCCCGGCCGACCCGTAGGACGAGGCAGCATTCCCTCGATCAACGACCACTGAGCATCCGAAAGCACCTGAAACCGCGACACCCATCAAGGCTCTCAGCCGCGGCCCTGAATCTTTGTCAGACACGCCCTAGACCTGCCTACCCGAGGAACGACGCGCTCCTCATTGAATACACCTGTAAGCACTCCGTTCCGGGTGGTGCAAAACCGATCGGTTTTGCACCACATCACACGGCCGATCAGCTCGCGGCGAGACCCATATGCACTTGATACCGATCGCCTCGATACCACGAGGTGACGTACTCGATCGGTTGTCCATCCGCACGAGAAGTGCGTCGGAAAACAAGGACTGGCGAGTAAGGCGAGATGCGGAGCGAGGCAGAGATCTCGTCGTTGGCAGTCTCGGCCCACACTGTCTGCTCAGCCGCGTCGATGCGGACCCCATAACGGTCGTCGAGCAGGCTGTAAAGCGAGCCAGTGAGGTCATGCTGGCCCAGATCATCCGCAACGCGAGGCGAGTACCACCCGGTTTCGAGAGCCATCGGTGTGCCGTTGGCGAGGCGAAGGCGCTTGATGGACCAGCCCTGCTCGCCCTCGTCGAGACCGAGCGCCGCGCGCGCTTCAATAGGCGGGGCGGCGAGAGCGGCCTCCAGGACGAGCGTTGTGGCGACCATCCCTCTACGCCGCATGTCCTCGGTGAACGAGGCCAGGTGCAGCTGTGACTGGACGCGTTCACCCGCAACGAAAGTGCCCTTGCCGTGGACCGTGTAGAGCTTCTGCTCCTCTATGAGCTGGCGGACTGCCTCACGAACGGTCGCTCGGCTTACGCCATGCAGGACCGCCAGCTCGCGCTCAGACGGTATGGCTGCATGGGCAGGCCAGGTCGTGCCGATGTCCGCCAGCAAGATCGCGCGCAGTTGTGCGTGCTTCGGCACAGGACCAGAGGTCACGGTGGCTGTGGTGGCTAGCGAATTACGAGGCATGTCGGCGATGACTTTCCATGTTGACACGATTAGGCCAGGTCACTATTTTCTACTGGTACGTACCAGTAAGGACCAGACTTCGAGGGTCTAGCGGCGGATACGTCTAGCTTCCAATGTAGGCGGCTGTCAGTGGTGCGTACCACTGCCCCGCCGCCTACCAAGGGAATGTCCATGACTGAAGTTCTGTCCCCGCTCGCAGGAAGTGTCCTTTCGCTGTCGGCCGTCCCCGACCAACTGTTCGCGGTCGGAGCGATGGGCCCCGGTATCGCCATTGAGCCTCCGGCCGCCGTCGTGGAGGTCGTGTCGCCCATCAGCGGGACGCTGCTGCAAGTCTTTCCTCACGCATTCGTCGTCGTCGGCGACGACGAGCTTGGCGTTCTCGTTCATCTGGGAATCGACACGGTGCAGTTGAAGGGTGAGGGCTTCACAGCCCTTGCGGGCAAGGGCGACTTTGTGAGTGCTGGCGCTCCCGTCATCAGTTACGACGTTCCGGCAATCCGCGCAGCGGGGTTTGCAAGCATCGTCCCCGTCGTCATCCTCGAGCGCCCCGCCGACACCCTCGTTGTTCTTCCTGCTGAGGGAGACGACGTGCTCCCCGGCACGCCTCTGCTGACCGTCTAATCCGACCCGACCCATTTCTTCACTGCCGAAAGAGAACTTCTCATGACCACTACCACCCCCGCCGTGCGCCGCCGCGGTGTCCCGGGCTTCGCCCAGATGCAACGACTCGGCAAGAGTCTGATGCTCCCCATTGCCGTACTGCCGGCTGCGGGCATCTTGCTCCGACTCGGACAGCCCGATCTGCTCGGCCAGATCGACCTTCCGGTCATTGGTCCCTTCTTCCAGGCCATGAGCGCCGCCGGTGGAGCGCTCTTCGACAACCTCGCCTTGCTGTTTGCCGTGGGTGTTGCGATCGGCTTCGCGAAGAAGGCGGACGGCTCCACCGCCCTGTCTGCGGTCGTCGGGTACCTCGTGCTCGCCAACGTTTTCAAGGTGATGTCGCCGGTAGTCCTTGCCGGACAGACGACCGCGTCAGGCGACCAGGTGCAGATTAACTACAGCGTGTTCGGCGGTATCATCGTCGGTCTGCTCACAGCGTGGCTGTTCGACCGCTATCACACGATCCAGCTGCCGTCTTACCTGGGCTTCTTCGCTGGACGTCGATTCGTTCCGATCATCGTCTCCTTGACGAGCCTGGTCGTGGGCTTCGGTCTCAGCTACTTTTACCCGATTTTCAACACCGGCCTGACGGGCCTCGGCGCCTTCATCGGCGGCACCGGCGCTATCGGCGCCTTCGTCTACGGCTTCGCCAACCGCATGCTCATTCCTCTCGGCTTGCACCACATCCTCAACTCCTATGTGTGGTTCCTGCAGGGCTCCTACACCAAGGGCGACGGCAGCACCGTGACCGGCGAGCTGACGCGCTTCGCCGCAGGCGACCCCACCGCAGGAGCTCTCACCTCCGGCTTCTACCCGGTGCTGATGTTCGGCCTTCCCGCCGCGGCGCTGGCAATGATTCACCTCGCCAACCCCTCGCAGCGTAAGGCCGCGATTGGCATCCTCGGAGCCGCGGGACTCACCGCCTTCTTGACCGGCGTGACCGAACCCCTCGAGTTCGCCTTCATGTTCGTGGCCTTCCCGCTGTACGTCGTCCACGCCCTCCTCACCGGAATTTCCCTCGCGGTGGCCTACCTGCTCAATATCCACCTCGGCTTCTCCTTCTCCGCAGGTCTTTTCGATTTCCTGCTGTACGGAACCGCCCCCGCAGCGAGCAACGTATGGCTCCTGCTGGTGATGGGTGTCGTCTACTTCGCCGTGTACTACCTGCTCTTCCGCTTCGTCATCAAGAAGTGGAATCTGCGCACCCCTGGCCGTGAGGATCTGTCCGCCCCCACAGACGACGTTGCAGCTAAGGACGATCCTGCCCCCGCGCCGAGCGCGACGGGCACCAACTCCGCGGTAGCTGTCGCACCGGTCGACACCGCCACCAGCTCCACCGCTGAGCAGCTGATCGCCGCGTTTGGTGGACGAGAGAACCTCGTTCACGTCGACGCCTGCATCACGCGCCTTCGCATGGAGGTGGCCGACCCCAAGCTGGTCGACCACGCCCGCCTCAAGCAGCTGGGCGCCGCCGGGGTACTCGAAGTCGGTGACAACGTGCAAGCGGTGTTCGGCCCGCGGGCGGAGTCGTTGAAGAACGACATCATGGACGTGCTGTGATGACCCAGCGCGCCACCGCCCACCAGCCTGCCCGAGGGAGGCGCAACTGATGGAAGTTGTTGTCGTTGAAAGCCCCGACGAGGCAGCCGGCATCGTTGCGGACATCTACACAGCCCTGCTAACACGGCGCCCCGACGCCGTGCTGGGCCTCGCCACCGGCTCGACGCCTCTGCCTGTCTACAAGGAGCTAATCCGGCGCCACCGCGAAGAAGGGCTCAGCTTCGCGCGCGCACGGGCCTTCCTGCTCGATGAATACGTGGGTCTACCTGCTGGGCATCCCGAAAGGTATCGCGAGTTCATCCGCAACGAGCTCGAGCAGCACGTCGACTTCACCGCCGACGCGATCCTCGGCCCCGGCGACCTTGACGTCCCCCCGACAGAAGCGGGGGGAGCATATGAGGAGGCCATTGGTCAGGCTGGAGGCGTTGACCTACAGATCCTTGGGATCGGCACCGACGGACACCTCGCCTTTAACATGCCGATGTCGAGCTTGGCCAGCCGAACGCGCCTGAAAACACTGACCCCGCGCACTCGTCAAGACAACGCAAGGTTCTTCGACGGCGACATTGATCAAGTTCCTACGCAGTGCCTGACCCAGGGACTCGGGACCATCCTGGACAGTCGTCACGCGGTCATGCTCGGCTTCGGCCGCGGCAAGGCACAGGCGGTGCGGGAAGCTGTCGAAGGCCCGTTGTCGTCTCGGTGGCCCGCGTCCGTACTGCAGATGCATCCACACGCCACGATCGTTGTCGATGAGGACGCCGCAAGTCAGCTCTCGTTCGTCGACTACTACCGGTCGACCTACGCCGGCAAGCCAGCCGGACAGGGGCTGTGATGCGCCTGCGTGCAGGGCAGGCTCTGATCGGCGGCGCGTTCGTCGGCCCCGTCGTCATCGACGTTGCCGCGGGTGTCATCACCCGCGTGCGGCCGGCGACGGGCGAGGAAACCGTCGACTACGAGGCGAACGAAGGCGTTGTGACCGCGGGGCTCATCGACCTCCAGGTGAACGGCTCGTTCGGCGTTGACGTCGCGACCGCCGGCGAGCCGGAATGGCACACCCTGTTGGCAGGGCTCGCCAGTCGCGGGGTTACGAGCGTCGAGCCCACGATCATCACCGCCCCTCTTCCTGACCTCACGCAGGCGCTTTGTCGTGTCGATCAGGCACAACGCACGTTTGCCGACCAACCCGTCGCCCGGGTGCTCGGTGCGCACCTGGAAGGACCCTTCATCTCTCCGGAGAAGAAGGGAGCGCACCGCGCCGAGTGCATGGCACTACCGACGCACGAAAACCTCGATGCGTTGCTCAGCGTGAGCGCTGCTCGAGAATCCCTCCTGACGGTCACCCTCGCCCCCGAACTTCCAGGTGCCCTCGAAGCGACTCGCCGCTTGACAGCGGAGGGTTATATCGTCGCGGTCGGTCACAGCGACGCCACCGCGGCTCAGGTACACGCGGCAGGGGACGCCGGCGCCACCATGACAACTCACGTTTTCAACGCGCAACGCCCCTTGAAACCCCGCGAACCCGGCGTGCCCGGCGCAGTACTGACCGATGATCGTTTCTTCGTCGGCACCATCATCGACGGGCAACATCTCACACCGAGCGTCGTTTCTCTCGTGTTGCGAACGGCAGGCCGTCGCATGGTGGGTGTAACCGACGCGATCGTTACCGCCGGGCTTGACGCCGGCGTGTGGCACTCCTTCGGTGGGCAACCCGTTGCCAACGACGTCACCGGGCTGGGGCGCCGACGCAACGGCACGATCGCCGGTGCTGGTGTCGTGCTTGACGAGGCAGTGCGCCGCATGATCACCGCAGGACTGGACTCCGCCGCGATCCTCTCCGCCTGCACAGAAAGTGCTGCTCGTTCACTCGGACGCAGCGACATCGGGCACATCGCAGAGGGCGCTACGGCCGACCTCGTGCACTGGAGTTCCGACTGGACCCCCTCGTCCGTGTGGGTTCGCGGCCGCAACGTGCAACGTTAATCTGACTCCACCGACAACGCACCCGAACGGAAGAGTCACAGCCAGTGAGGACGTTCCTCGAGACCATGGAATACCCCTGCACGCGAGAAGACCTCCTGCGGGAAGGTTCGCGAGCAGGACTCGACGCAGTTTTCATGAGGGAACTGAGCCACCTCGATGAGCGCTCGTTCCAGGGTGCACGCGACATCACTGCGACTGATTCGTGGGCACCCCTCGCACCCCACCGGCACGGATCGTGACTCCCGCGCTCGAGGTCGCAGTCGAGTCGACCGCTCAGGCTCAGCTAGCGCGGGAGGCGGGGGCCGATCGCGTCGAACTGTGCAGTGCGCTCGACGTCGGAGGCATCACCCCCTCGATCGGCGCTGTCACCGCGATAGTGGCCGCCGAAGTGCCTGCACACGTGCTCATCCGTTGCAGACCCGGTGATTTCGTCTACACCGACGCCGAACTCGACGTGATGATCCGCGATGTGCAGGCAATCGCCGCCACGGGTGTAGACGGCGTCGTACTCGGCGCCCTCACCCCGGAGGGCACTATCGACGAGGTCGCGACAGTCAAGCTCGTCTCCGCTGCCCGTCAGGTGCGTCGCTCATCCCGCCTCAGCGTCACCTTCCACCGAGCCATCGACCACGCCGTTGACCCCGTCGCCGCAGCTGCTCTACTCGGCCGATTCGACATCGACCGCATCCTCACCTCAGGGGGTCGCCCGAGCGTGGCTCAGGGGCTTGAAGACGGAATTCTTCACCAGATGGTCGATGCAGCTGGGTCGGTGCAAATCATGGCCGGAGGCGGAGCGGTAGTGAGAGACGCACCCGCGCTCCTTCGCGCCGGCGTTGCCGCTGTCCACTTCTCGGCACGCCGCGTCAATGATGCCGCGTTTACGCGAGAAGAGACTGCTGTCCCCCTGAGCTCCACCCCGCGCCAAGTCCCTTCTCGGTCCACCGACCCAGAACTTGTGCGGGCAATGGCCCACGCCCTCCGTGCCGAATAGTCCGCGCTAGGGTCCAGGAACTCGTCGCGTTGTCACAGACGAAGAGGCGGACGAGTTGACAGGTCTCTCCGGGGCGCGGTAACCGTGCAACCCGTAAAGAGCATGCTCCCCCGGTTGGGATGGGATGCGCATATGAGGAACCGCTCCCCAGTGGCACACGGATCAAGAAGAGCGAGTTACTTCGGGTGTGACCGCCAGAAGTCAGCGTTTTCGCCGATCCGGGGGTGAAACCAGAACCCTGAAAGTGTGGGTCACGAAGACTGCCCTCCCGGGTGGTGCGAAACCGATCGGTTTCGCCCCCCCCACAGGGCAATCGACGATGTGGATCACAACGCTACGTGGCGGCGTTCTGGTGTCGCTACGCGGCGTGCCTATAGCATCTTCGGTTTGGATGCGAGCGGTGACGGCCTTGCGAAGGGGGCGCCCGTGCTCTGCGCTCCAGTCGGTCGGATCGGGGAAGGGCGGTTACAGGTAACTGCCGGTAGGGGTCGCGAAGAGTGGCAGTCCGGGCTTTATGGCCAAGACGTTCTAGATGGTCCGTATCGGTCGGACTGGGGGCTGGGGCCGTGTTGTTGCGGCGGTCACTACGACTCCACCACAGGCAACCGCAGCGATGAGGAAGAGGGCTGCTGCTGCACCAAATAGGCTCGCTGATCCGACCCATCCGGCGATCGGGTAGGTGATGAGAAAGTAGGCGTGGGACAGCGCGAATTGGGCGGTGTAGACGAGGTTGCGGTTGGTGGGGGTAGAGGCGTCCGCGAGGAGCCGCGACGAGGGAGTGTTGATGAGGGAGGTTCCGATTCCGAGGACGGCCCACACTCCCAGGAGGAGGGGCCAGTCGACGGCGGGGCTGACGAAGAACCCGGAGACGCCCATCGCGGCGGCGAGGCCAGCGGCGATGATGAACGCGCCGGTGGTCATGGTGGGGATCACGCCGAACCGTTCGACGAGCCACGGGATTGTCAGGGCGGTGAGGAGGGAGCCGGCGCCGTAGGCGCCGAGAGTGAGGGCGAGGGCGGAGGCGTCGTAATGGAAGGTTGCTTGGACGTAGACGACGGAGTTTACGAGGACGATTGCGGTGCCGGCGCCGACGACGAGGTTGGTGCACATCACGAATCGCAGCGTGGGTGTGCGGGCAAACACCTTGAGGCCGGTGGGCAGTCGCTGCCAGAACGTGCCGGGCGAAGTGTGAACCGTCCCCGGTTTGATGCCGCTTCCTTTCGAGTCTGGAAGGAAGATGTTGATCATGCCGAAGAGGATTCCGGAGGAGACGAAGCAGCGCGCGATGCGGCTGGTGCTGGATCATCTCGATG
>Ga0308171_1000771_pt1 | contig 55585 bp, 53 predicted proteins | sample PhyGR1_FD_202135 | JGI IMG/M metagenome (GOLD analysis project Ga0308171, IMG submission 202135) | Phyllosphere microbial communities from UC Gill Tract Community Farm, Albany, California, United States - DLSLSG.R1 | ecosystem: Host-associated > Plants > Phyllosphere > Unclassified | place: USA... | reverse complement strand
CGGCCGCGGCCCTCGGCCTCATCTCGGCGATCGGCGCGTACGGCGGCTTCTTCATCCCGCAGCTGCTCGGCTTCTCGAAGACGACGTTCGGCTCGTACACCCCCGCCCTCGGCTGGTTCGCCCTCGCTTACGTGGCGTTCCTCGCCCTCACCGCGGGCGTGTACCTCCGCCTGTCGAAGAAGACCGGAACGCGGATCTGACCCCATGAGCTCCGCCGACACCCACTGCCCCTACTGCGCATTGCAGTGCGCCATGACCGTCAGCCACGCGGGCTCCACGACGGTCACCGGCCGCGACTTCCCCACCAACCGGGGAGGGCTCTGCGCCAAGGGCTGGACGTCGGCGGAGCTCCTGGCCTCCCCCCACCGACTCCGGATGCCGCTGATGCGGCGCCCCGACGGGACCCTCGCCGAGACCACCTGGGATGAGGCGCTGGATGCCGTGGCCGCGGCGTTCCGGAACACGAAAGCCACCCGCGGCGCCGACGCCAACGCCATCTTCGGCGGGGGCGGGCTGACCAACGAGAAGGCCTACCAGCTCGGCAAGTTCGCCCGCGTCGCGCTCGGCACCTCGCGCATCGACTACAACGGCCGCTTCTGCATGTCGTCGGCGGCCGCGGCATCCAATCGGGCCTTCGGGATGGACCGCGGCCTCCCGTTTCCCGTCACCGACCTCGACGACGCCCGGACGATCCTGCTGCTCGGCTCGAACGTCGCCGCGACCATGCCGCCCTTCCTCGCCCACCTCGCCGGAGCGCGCGCCGCGGGCGGCCTCATCGTCGTCGACCCGCGCCGCTCCGCCACCGCGCGGCTCACCGAAGACGGTGCCGGCACGCACCTGCAGGCCGCTCCCGGCACCGACCTGCCGCTGCTGCTCGGCCTCACCCAGATCGCCATCGCCGAAGGCCTCGCGGACCGCGCGTATATAGAGGAGCGCACGACAGGGTTCGACGCCCTCCGGCGGTCGGTCGCGGCGTGGTGGCCCGAGCGCACTTCCTCGACCACCGGCGTTCCGGTCGCCAACCTGCGAGCCACCGCGCGTCGCCTCGCCGCGGGCGGCGCGTACATCCTCACCGGACGCGGCGTCGAGCAGCACGTCGACGGCACCGCTACCGCGACCGCCGCGATCAACCTCGCTCTCGTGCTCGGCCTCGTCGGCCGCGAGGGCTCGGGCTACGGCACCCTCACCGGCCAAGGCAACGGCCAGGGCGGACGCGAGCACGGCCAGAAGGCCGACCAACTGCCCGGATACCGATCCATCCGCGACCCCGAAGCCCGCCGTCATGTCGCCGGGGTGTGGGGCGTCGACCCGGATGAGCTTCCGGATGCCGGCATCCCCGCCACAGCCCTCCTCGGCGAACTCGGCGGGCCGGTGAAGACGCTGCTGGTCGCAGGCTCGAACGTGGTCGTCTCGGCGCCTGACGTCGAGGCCGTCCGCGAGCGGCTGAAGGCCCTCCACACCCTCATCGTCTGCGACTTCTTCCTCAGCGAGACCGCGGAGCTCGCCGACATCGTGCTCCCCGTGCTGCAGTGGGCTGAGGAGGAGGGCACGATGACCTCGCTCGAGGGCCGCGTCATCCGCCGCCGGCAGGCGCTGCCCGGACCCGAGGGAGCCCGCAGCGAGCTGTGGATCATGGCCGAGATCGCGCGGCGGCTGGGCGCGGCATCCACGTGGTCGACGGTTCCGGCCGAGGTGTTCGACGAGCTCGCCCGCGCCTCGGAGGGCGGCGTCGCCGATTACTCCGGCCTCTCGCACGCTCTGCTCGACACCGGCGTCGAGGCGTACTGGCCGTACCGCTCGTCGGGCACTCCCCGCCCCTTCACCCAGCGCTTCGCCCACGCCGACGGCCGTGCTCGTCTCGTGCCAGTGGATGCCACTCCCCCGACGCCCACCGACCGCGGCGGCGAACTGACCCTCGTCACCGGCCGGTACCTGCAGCAGTACCAGTCGGGCACGCAGACCCGCCGCGTCGCCGAGCTGAACGGCGCCCGCCCCGAGGCGCGGCTGGAGATCCATCCGGCGACGGCGTCGCGTCTCGGCATCCGGGAAGATTCGCTCGTCGCCGTCTCGAACGAGCGGGGCACGGTGCGGGCGCGGGCGACGGTGACGACCGACATCCGCCACGACACCGTCTTCCTGCCGTTCCACTACGCCGGCGACGAGTGCGCGAATCGTCTGACCGAGGCCATCGTCGACCCGACGTCGGCGATGCCGGAGTTCAAGCGCACGCGGGTGCGGGTGGCTCCGGATGCCGCGCCACCGGCGCTCGAGACGTCCGGGGCGGATGCGGAGTTCGACGGCGCCGCCGCGCGTGACGCCGAGCACCCGCCGGTCGTCGTGTCGGAGCATCCGGGCGCTGCGCGCACTCTCGGCGTCGCGACGTCCGAGCACGGGGGCGTCACCCGCACCGAGGAGGGAACCCATGTCTGAGCGTGTGGTGCTGGTGGGCTACGGCCCCGTGGGGGCGCGGCTCATCGACGGGTTGTTGCCCGCGGTGCGCGACGGGCGCATCGACCTCACCGTCGTGGGCGCCGAGCCCCACGACGTCTACAACCGCGTTCTGCTCGCCGAGTACGCCGTCGGTCTCACTGACCGCGCGGGCCTCGACATGGACGACCGCCGCGTCGCCGAAGAGGCCGGCGTGCGGTTCCACCTCGCGACGACGGTGGTGGGCGTCGACCGCCACCGCCGTGTGGTGCGCCTGCACGACGGCATCCGTCTCGACTACGACCGGCTCGTGCTCGCGACCGGCGCCCGCGCGAACGTCCCGACGCTCGCCGGAATGGAGCGCGCGCGGCGCGACCGCGCCTCCGTCTCGACAGCCCCCGACGAGCTCGACCTCGGCGGGGCGCCGCTCCCCCGCGGAGTCGTCGCGCTGCGCGACCTCGCCGACGCGGAGCACGTCCGCGCGGCCGTCTCGGCCGGGCAGCGGATCGTCGTGCTCGGCGCCGGAGTGCTCGGCATGGAGCTCGCGCTGGCCGCCGCCGAGGCCGGAGCCGAGGTCGTCGTGGCCTACCACTCTGCCGCACCGATGAATCGCACGCTCGATGACAACGGCGGACGCGTGCTGGCCTCCTCCGCCACCGCGGTCGGCGTCGAGATGGCGCACCACGCCCGCGCCGAGAGCATCCTCCTCCGCTACGACGACCACGGTCACGCGTGGTTCGACGGCCTCGTGTGCGCCGACGGCAAGGTGCTCGCGGGAGACCTGCTCGTGCTGTCGTGCGGGGTCGCGGCGCGGACCGAAGTGGCATCCCTCGCGGGACTGGCGACCTCGACGGGCATCCTCGTCGACGGCTCCTCCCGCTCGTGGACCGACCCCGCCGTCTTCGCGATCGGCGACTGCGCGCACGTCGCCGATCCCGCGGATGCCGACGCTCACGGCCGCGTCCCCGGAGGCCCGAGCGGACTCGTCGGACCGGGCTGGCGACAGGCTGATCGCCTCGCCGCGCTGCTCTCGTCCGGCGTCTCGGGCCCGGCGCCCGTCGAACGCCCCGGTGTCGTCATGCTCAAGGCCGAGGGGATCGACGTCGTGGCCGGCGGCGCGGTCGACGCCGACCCCTTCTCACACGCTCCCGGATGCCACGGCCCCCAGGTCACCCTCTGGGCCGACCCCGCGCGGGGCGCCTACGTGAAGCTCGTCACCGTCGAGGGCGTGCTCACCGGCTTCGTCGCGGTCGGGATGCCGCGCACCGGCGCCGAGCTGACCCTCCTGTTCGAGCGGGGCTCGGAGCTGCCGGCCGACCGCTCGTCGCTGCTCCGACTCGACGCGCCCGACGCCGGCATGGCGGTGGTCGCCGACCCCTTCGCCGCGGATGCCACGGTCTGCTGGTGCAACGGCGTGAGCGCCGGAGCGATCCGCGAGGCCGTCGCCGCCGGGGAGCCGACGATCGCGTGCGTCAAGGCTGCGACCCGCGCGGGGACGGGCTGCGGCGGGTGCGTGGGCCGGATCAGCGAGCTGCTGGCGCGGGAGGCCGTGCCGGCGTAGGTCCGGTGGTCGCCCTGGCCCGCCTGCGGTCGGTGGCAATGCCGGGCAACCGGGGGCGTCGGGCGACGCCGGGCGACCGGCGGGGACCGGGCGAAACTCCTGAGAACCCGCCTCCGCGCGGCGGTCCTGCCGCGAGGCCGAGCCCCTGGCATCCGGAATCTCAGGAGTTTCGCCCGCCCGCCCCCGGCGATACCGCCCCGAAACGCACGAGCAGTACGCTTCACGCATGCCACCGATTCACACCCTCCTGGCGTTCGCCGCCGCGTCGGCCGTCCTCATCGCCATCCCGGGGCCGAGCGTGCTGTTCGTGATCGGTCGCTCCATCGCGCTCGGTCGGCGTGCGGGGGTTCTGAGCGTCGTCGGCAACGCTCTCGGGAACATCCCGGCGATCCTCGCAACCGCCTTCGGGATCGGAGCCCTCGTCGCGTCGTCGATCGTGGCGTTCACGGTCCTGAAGATCATCGGCGCCGCGTACCTCGTCTGGCTCGGCATCCAGGCCATCCGCCACCGTCGCGACCATGTCACCGCCCCCTCCCGTGTTCCCACCTCGCGCTGGACGCTGCTGCGTCAGGGCTTCGTCGTGGGTGTCACCAACCCCAAGACGATCGCGTTCTTCGTCGCGGTGCTGCCGCAGTTCGTCGACCCGCACGCCGGCGCCGTGTGGCTGCAACTGCTCGTGCTCGGGCTCATCTTCCAGGTGCTCGCCGTGACGTGCGACTCCATCTGGGCCGTCGCCGCCGGCACCGCGCGCACGTGGTTCGCGCGCTCCCCGAAGCGTCTGTCGACGCTGTCCGGCACGGGCGGATTCATGATGATCGGACTCGGCGGTGCGCTCGCGCTGACCGGCGCGAAGAGCTGAACGGGAGCGCACGCGCGCTTGCAAGAAACCTGTGTGTGAGCTGAGTGCAGCCCATAGGATGAGGCTCGTCGGCTCCTCGAGCCACCGCCGAGCCACCCGGCCGACGGCGTCGTCGACCAGGAGTCCCCCGCCTTGCGTACGTCCGTCGGTTTCGCCCTTGCCCTCATCCTCGTCGCGGGCGGGATCGCCCCCGCCGCTCTCGCCGCCCCGCCGGAATCCTGCCGCACCATCCCCGTCGATGCCGACGCGCCCCTACGCGCAGACATCGCGCGCGAGAAGTTCGGGGTCGACGGCACGGGCGTGAAGGTCGGCGTGATCTCCGACTCCTTCGCCCGCACCTCAGCCCCGGGCGCGACCGTCGAGGATGACATCGCGAACGGCCTCCTCCCGGGACCCGGAAACCCCTGCGGTCGCGAAACGCCCGTGCACGTGGTGCGCGAGGCCGCCACGGGCACCGACGAAGGCCGCGCGATGGTCCAGCTCGTCCACGGCATCGCGCCGGGGGCCGAGCTCGCTTTCGCCTCCGTGGACGAAGGGCACGCGGCATCCGTCATCGAAGCGATCGAGATGCTCGTCGCCGACGGAGCCGACGTCATCGTCGACGACGTGGAGCCCAAGAACGAGCCCGTGTTTCAGCGTTCCCCCGTCGGCGACGCCATCGCGCGGGCGAACGCCGCCGGAGTCGCGTACTTCTCGGCCGCCGGGAACTCGACGAAACTGGCGCAGCAGCCTCGGCCGGGCCAAGGCGTCTCCCCGGTCAACGGGTGGGAGACCCCCGCATACCGGCCGATGGCATGCCCCGAAGGCGTCGTGACGGCCGCGCGAGCCCAGGGATGGGACACACCGGTCGACTGCCTCGACGTCGACCCTGAGGAAGGCACGGATGCCACCCTCGGCTACACCGTCCGCAGCGACGACGCCATCACGCTCGACGTTCAATGGGGCGAGCCGTTGGGCCGGGTGAGCGGCCTGCTGGTTCCCGTGGTGACCGTCGATGGTGAGGCCCTCGCCACTCCGCCGATGCGGATGCTCGACGGCACCCCCGGTTTCACCGTGACGCTGCCCGCGGCCCCGACGTCGATGGAGGTCGAGGTCTCGGTCGCCCGCATCACGGTTCCGGATGCCGACACCTCTCTCTCCCTGCCGCCGATCTCGATCCTTTTCGGTCAGAGCGGATTGCTCCTCTCGGCCGAGTACTGGCGTTCCGCCGGCGACGACATCGTCGGGCGGACCAACACCGGGCACCCCGGCGACCCCGCCACCCTCTCCATCGGCGCAGCACCCGCCGCCGACCCGTTCGACGCGGAGTTCTTCAGCAGCTACGGCCCCGTCGTGTGGGCGTTCGGGTCGGTCACCGCCGACCCGCCGTCCCCGATCCTCGACCCGCGCCCCGTCGTGACCAAGCCCGATGTGATGTCCGTTGATCGCGCACGCAACTCGGTGCTGGGAATGAGCACCGACGAGCCCGGCGTGAAGATCTTCACCGGGACCTCCGCCGCCGCGCCCAACGCCGCAGCCGTCGCCGCCCTGGTGCTGTCGAAAGCGCCCGACCTCGGTCAGGAAGGGCTCCGCGCCCTCCTCACATCGACGGCATATCCCCTGGACGCTCCGAACGACTTCGTGTCCGTGGCGAACTCGGTGGGCGCGGGACTGATCGACGCCGAAGCGGCCCTGGCGGCGCTGCCGCCCGCGCCGACCCCCACCCCCAGCCCGACCCCCTCGCCGGAGCCGACACCCACGCCCACACCGACGGCCACCACCCCCGCGCCCACGTCGACCCCCGAGGCCGGCCCCTCCCACCTCGCGAACAGCGGCTTGGATGCCTCGGCGACACTGCCGCTCGCGATCGGGGCGGTCGTGCTGCTCGTCGTGGGAGGCATCGTGGTCGTCGTCGTCCGGGCACGGGCGCGCCGACGCTGAGACCCCACGCGGTTAGGCTTCGGGTGTGAGTGACGCCGCCGCCCCCTCGAGCCGCACAGCCGTGGTGGCCGCGGCGATCGACCTGTTCGCCGAACGCGGCTACGACCAGACGTCGGTCGAGCAGATCGCGCAGGCCGCGGGGGTCTCGCGCTCGACGTTCTTCCGGCAGTTCGGCGGCAAGGAAGACGTCGTCTTCGCCGACCACGAAGTCCTGCTCGACGAGACGCGCGCGTACCTCGCGCACCCGCACGACGACCCCTGGGCCGCGGTGTGCGAAGCGTCGGTGCGGGTCTTCCGGCACTTCGCGGCCGACCCCGAGCTCGCGCGCCGCCGCTACGCGATCGTGCGCCAGGTGCCGGGGCTGCGCGACCGCGAGATCATCACCGTGTTCCGCTACGAGCGCCTCTTCGACGAGTACCTGCGCGAAGCGCTCCCCGGACTCGACCCGCTGGATGCCGTCGGCTTCGCCGCCCTGGTCACCGCGGTGCACAACCACGTGCTGCGTCGGCTCATGCGGGGTGCCCGGGTCCCGGCATCCGTTCTCCGTCGTGCTCTCGACGACGTGCTCCGCCGCTACGGCGTGCACCCCGACGGCGACGACGCGGCCGGCGACGATCTCATCGTCGCGGCGTTCCCGCGCCGCATGCCCGCCGCCGAGGTGACGCGGCGCCTCCGCGCGTCGCTGGTCGAGTAGGTCGCGCGCCGGCTCTCGCGTCTGCGTCCGCGGCCGTGCCCGCGCCCATGCCCGCGCTCTCAGCCGATGGGCTTGGCCAGGTCCTCGATGACCTCGGCACCGGGGAGGGATGCCAGCACCTCGCCCGGCAGGAACAGCTTCGCGCCGCGGATCCCCGCGCCGACGATCGCCCGCGGCAACGCGGCGACCCGCGCGTCCAGGAGGAGACGCCAGTCGGACGGGATGCCGAGAGGCGTGATGCCGCCGTACTCCATGCCGGACTGGGCGACGGCATCCTCCATCGGGGCGAACGTCGCCTTTCGGGCGTCGAGCAGGCGTCGCACGACGCCGTTCACGTCGAGGCGCGTCGTGGCGAGCGCGAGGCACGCGGCGGTCGAGGTCGCACCCCCGCGCGTCCCCTGCACGACGAGGCAGTTCGCCGAGATGTCCAGGCTCTGCCCGTAGGCCTCGCAGAACGCGGCGGTGTCGGCGAGGGCCGGGTCGACCGCGGCTACCTCGATGCGGGCGGCCGTTGCGGGATCCAGGGCCGCGATCGCGGCGGCGACCGGGGCGGCGAGCAGGTCGGGGTGCTCGGTCGCGGGGAGGAAGGTCAGCGTACTCACGCTCGCGACCCTATCCGCCTGGCGAGGGCCACACACTCGCAACAATGCGGGGCCCCTGGGAACCGTGACACCCAGTCCCAACATGCGCGATACTGGGAACCATGACCATCGATGCCGATGCCCGTACGCTGCCCGGCGAGCGCGTCTCGCACTACGACCTGCTCGGCCGCCGCGACACCGACTACTACGCCGTCTTCGCCGACATCCCCGACACGGATCGCGCGGTCTGGGATCGCGCGAAGACCTTCTGCGACGAGGTCGGCACGCGAATGCAGGGCGAGTGGGATGCCGCGACCTACCCCGTCGAGCTCCTTCGGCGCATGGGCGAGCTCGAGCTCTTCACCGACGGCATCGAGCACCCGGAGCTGCCCGAGAGCTCTCCCCTCGCCGCCGGCCTGGTGAACATGGAGGTGTCGCGTCACGACGGCTCGCTCGCCACGGCCCTCGCCGTGCAGGGCGGTCTCGCGCTGCGCACCCTCGCCCTCTTCGGATCCCCTGAGCAGCAGGCGCGCTGGCTGAAGCCCCTCGCCGACGGGTCTGTGCTCGGTGCCTTCGCACTGACCGAGCCCGACCACGGCTCCGACTCCGTCTCGCTCGAGACCACCGCCACCCGCACCGCCGAGGGGTGGTCGCTCAGCGGCACCAAGAAGTGGATCGGCAACGGGGCCTCCGGGGGCATCACGTTCGTCTGGGCGCGCGTCGAGAACGAGGGCGGCGACGACCACGGCAATGTCCGCTGCTTCCTCGTCGAGCAGGACACCCCGGGTTACACGGGCACCGTCATCACCGGGAAGGTGTCGCTCCGCGGCATCCATCAGGCCCACATCGCGATGGACGACGTGCGCCTCGCTCCGGATGCCGTCCTCCCCGGCACCCACACCTTCAAGGACGCGTCCACCGTGCTCTTCGCCACGCGGTCCGGCGTCGCGTGGTCGGCGCTGGGCCACGCCACCGCCTGCTACGAGATCGCGCGGACGTATGCCACCGAACGCATGCAGTTCGGAAAGCCCCTCGCGAAGTTCCAGATGGTGCAGGAACGCCTCGCGCAGATGCTCGACGAGCTCACCGCGATGCAGCTGTACTGCCGCCGTCTCGCCGACCTCGAGGCATCCGGCGGCCTCCGCCCCACGCAGGCTTCCCTCGCGAAGTACCACAACACCCGCGCCGCACGCCGCGTGGCGTCGATCGCGCGCGACCTGCTCGGCGGCAACGGCATCCTGCTCGAGAACGGCGTCATGCAGCACATGGCCGACATCGAGGCCATCCACACGTACGAGGGCACCGAGAGCGTGCAGGCTCTGCTGCTCGGCCGCGACATCACCGGGATGAGCGCCTTCGTCTGATTCCGGATGCCGGCAGCGCGGCGGGCTGCGCGGGCGGGCTCGGCGGGCCGCCCGGCAGGCTCGGCGGGCCGCGCGGCGAAACCGCACGCGATCGCCGAGGACGTAGGCGAATGCGCCCAGCGAGGTGCGGTCTCGGCGATCACGTGCGGTTTCGGTGATGACGACAGTCACGTGCAGTCCCGGTGCCGCGGGAGCACGAGCGGTCGCGACAGATGCCGTGGGGCGACGCCCTAATCGGCGGTCCCATCCCGCGCAAGCCGCGCGGCCGATGTCGGAGGCCCCCGCTACCGTGTGAGCATGGGCCTGTTCTCTCGTCATCCCGCGCCGCGTGACGCCGTCAACTCCGTCGCTCAGGCGGTCGAGACCCCGCCGCGGAGCCTCTGGGCCGACGGCTTCGGGCGTCTCGCCGTCCGCGCGGTGCAGATCATCGTCGTGGTGCTGCTCGTGGCCGGGCTCATCTGGGGCATCCAGCAGGTGACGCTCGTCATCATCCCGCTGGTGCTCGCCCTCATCTTCGCGTCGGCGTTCGGACCCGTCACCATGTGGTTGCGCCGCAAGGGTGTTCCCTCGGTGATCGCCACGCTGCTGACGCTGCTCGCCGTCGTCGTGGTGCTCGCTGCGCTCGGCTGGCTCGTGGTCAACGCGGTCATCAACCAGTGGGACTACTTGTCCGCTCAGGCGACCAAGGGCTTCGAGCAGGCCCAGGACTGGTACCACACGCTGCCGTTCGCGGTCTCACCCGACCAGGTCAACCAGGTCGTGCAGGGGATCCAAGACTTCGTCACGAGCTCGCAGTTCGGCACCGCCGCCGCGACCGGCGTCGGTGCGATCGCGTCGTTCGTCACGGGCTTCGTGCTGATGGTCGTCATCCTGTTCTTCTTCCTCAAAGACGGCCCGCGCATGTGGGAGTTCGTCCTGCGTCCGTTCCACGGCAGCCACTACGACCGCGCCCGCCGCATCGGCGACAAGACGGTGACCGTCCTCGGTTCGTACGTGCGCGGCACCGCGTCGGTCGCCGCGGTCGACGCGATCGGCATCTACATCGGTCTGCTGATCCTGCAGGTGCCGCTCGCGCTGCCCCTCGCCGTGCTCGTCTTCCTGCTCGCGTTCATCCCGATCGTCGGTGCCGTGACAGCGGGCATCCTCGCGGCGCTGGTGGCGCTCGTCACCAACGGCCCGATCGTCGCGCTCATCGTCGTCGGCGTCGTCGTGCTCGTGAACCAGCTCGAGGGCAACTTCCTCCAGCCCGTCCTCATGGGTCGCACGATGAAGCTGCACTCGTTCGTGGTGCTGGTGGTCCTGGCCGGCGGCACCGCGATCGGCGGCATCCTGGGCACCCTGCTCGCGGTGCCGCTCACCGCCGTGGTGTGGGGCATCATCACGGTGTGGAACGGTCCCGAGGAGCCGGCCGAGTGGGCGCGCCGCAAGAAGCGCCGCAATCCCGTTCCTCTGGCGGGCGACGAGAGCTCGGACTGACCCGATGCCGTACGAGATCCCGCCGCCGATGCTGGCGAAGGCGGTTCCCACGGTCCCCGACCACGCCAAGGTCGAGGGCGGGTTCAGCTACGAGCCCAAGTGGGACGGATTCCGGGCTCTCGTGTCGTGGGACGGCACCGACGTCGAGATCGGCAGTCGGGGCGCCAAACCCCTCACCCGTTACTTTCCCGAGCTCGTCGCGGCGTTCGCCGAGATCCTGCCGGAGCCGTGTCTCATCGACGGCGAGGTGGTCGTCGCGCGCGGCGAACCCGGTGCGCAGCGTCTCGACTGGGAGGCACTGTCGCAGCGCATCCACCCCGCCGCCTCACGCGTGACGATGCTCTCCGAAGAGACGCCGGCGATGTTCATCGCGTTCGATCTTCTCGCCCGCGGAGACCGCGACCTCCAGGCGGAGCCGTTCTCGGAGCGCCGAGCGCAGCTCGAAGACCTGCTCGGTAACGTGCCCCATCCCGTCCACGTCACGCGCACGACCGACGATCCCGACCTCGCCCGCCGTTGGCTCGCCGAGTTCGAGGGCGCGGGACTCGACGGCGTCGTCGCGAAACCGCTCGCCCAGCCCTACGCGCCGAACAAGCGCACGATGTTCAAGATCAAACACGCCCGCACGGCCGACGTCGTCGCGCTCGGGTACCGCATCCACAAGTCGGGTCAGGGTGTCGGCTCGCTCCTCGTCGGGCTTTACGACGACGAGGGCCGCCTCCACGGCGTCGGCGGTGTGTCGGCCTGGACCGACAAGCGGCGCCTCGAGCTGATCGACGAGCTCGCACCGCTGGTGGAGAGGGATGCCGAGGGCGAAGCGGTCGTCGGAGAGACCGATCGCTCGCGGTTCTCGGCATCCAGGGATGTGTCGTTCGTGCGACTCCGCCCCGAACGTGTCCTCGAGGTGCGGTACGACCAGCTCGAGGGCATGCGCTTCCGTCACACGGTGCAGTTCGAACGGTGGCGCCCCGACCGCGACGCGCGCTCGTGCACCTTCACGCAGCTCGAGACGGTGAGCGCGTACGACCTAGGCGGCGTGCTGGACTGACCCGCGCAATCACGGGTCGCGGTGCGCGGGTGCGCGGGTGCGGGGCGCGGCGCGCGGGTGCGCGGCGCGGCACGCGGACGCGGCGCCCGGACGCGGCCCGTCACCCCGCCCGCGTCGAAAACAGGGAATGTCACGAAAACAGGCCGATCACGGCCGAATCGTCATGTCCTCGTCACATGCCCTGTTCTCGTGACGCCCGCGCAGCTCCCGGCGCGACGCCGTCACCGCGTCACGCCCCGGGCCTCGCGACGGCACCTCCGCGCCACATTCCGAGCATCCCAGGCCGCGACGACGCCGGCCCACTACTCCGTCGGCGCCTTCGCGCGCGACGGCTGCACGCGGGGCGGCTCGCCGGGCATCTTCGGGAACTCGGGCGGGAACGGCAGCTCCCCCAGACCGTTGTCGAGGTCGCGCTGCCACCAGTCCAGCAGGGTGTCGATGCGGCCGGGCTTCGCGGCGAAGTGCGCCCACGGATCGCCGATGGATGCCAAGCGCTCGGGGATCGACCGCACCGTGAACGCGCTCGGGTCGAGGTCGTCGAGTTCGTCCCACCCGATCGGCGTCGACACCGTCGCGGTCGGCAGCGCGCGCGGCGAGTACGCCCCGGCCATCGTGCGGTCGCGGTTCGCCTGGTTGAAGTCGACGAAGATGCGCTGGCCCCGCTCCTCCTTCCACCAGTTGGTGGTCACGGCATCCGGCATCCGTCGCTCCAACTCGCGGGCCGCGGCGATCACCGCGTGCCGCACGTCGAGGAACTCGTGCGTCGGCTCGATCGGACAGAACACGTGCAGGCCACGGTTGCCGCTCGTCTTGATCCAGGCCTCGAGGCCGGCCTCGCGCAGCACCGCGCGCAGCTCGTGCGCCGCCGCGACCGCCTCGACGATGCCCGTGCCGGGCTGCGGGTCGAGGTCGATGCGGAGTTCGACGGGGTGATCGGGGTCGCTCGCGAGCGAGGCCCACGGGTGGAACACGATCGTGTTCATCTGCGCGGCCCACACGGCGGACCCGATCTCGCTGAGGATGAGCTGCGGATGCCGCCGCCCGCTGTTGTACGTGACCGTCACCGCCTCGACGAAATCGGGCGCGCCCTTCGGCGGGTTCTTCGAGAAGAAGCTCTCGCCGCCGATGCCGTCCGGAAAGCGTTCCAGCGAGACGGGACGGTGTCCGTTCGCGGCGAGGAACGGCTCGGCGACGGCGAGGAAGTACTCCGCCAGCTCGCGCTTGGTGATGCCGAGCTCGGGCCACAGCACCCGATCCGGGCTCGAGAGTCCGATCTCGCGGTCTCCGTGGGGGCCGGGCGCGGTGAGCAGGATGCGAGGGGATGACATGCCCCGACGCTAGCGCCCGGCTCACCGCCGCGTCTCCCCGTTGCGCCACGCGTGAGGGGTCGATTTCTGTCGCTTCGAACGCGACGAAGCGACACATCCTGACCCCTCACGCAACCGGAACGCCGGAACGGCGGGGCACAGGACGATCCCGTCGCCGGCTGTCCAGCCCGGCTCCCCGGCATCCTGACGCCCGTACGCTCGAGTGATGACCTCCTCCGCCGCCCGCACCGCCCTCGAGATCGCCGACTGGCGCCGCCGCGTGTTCGCCCTGTACGAGGCCGTGCGCGAGGCCGACGACCCCGAAGACGCCCACGAGCTCTGGCGCATCGAGCGCGACGCGCTGTTCGCCGGCCACCCCGCTACGCCGTTGCTCGCCGAGCAGCGCGCGGGATTCAAGGGGCTGCCGCTCGCGCCCTACGACGCGGCCTGGCGGTTCGAAGCGCCGCTCCTCGAGGCCGAGGAGGCCTCGTTCGTCGCCATGACCGGGACCGACGGCGAGGTGGGCTTCGAACGCATCGGCCGGGTCGAGCTGCCCGACACCGGGTCGCTCGACGTGTGGCGGCTCACCTCGTACGGCGGCGGTCTGTTCATTCCGGTTCGGGATGCCGCAGCGGGGCGCCCGGGCGGAACGTACGGCGGTGGCCGCTACCTCATCGACACGATCAAGGGCGCCGACCTGGGCCGGGGAGCAACCCCCGAGACCCTCGTGATCGACTTCAACTTCGCGTACAACCCGTCGTGCGCGTACGACCCGGCGTGGGCCTGCCCGCTGGCCCCGGCGGGCAACGTGCTCCCCGTGGCCGTGCCGGTCGGCGAGCTGTATGGCGTCTGACCGGGGCGGTTGCCCGCGCGTGTGGCATCCACTGCCCGTCGGCCGCCTGACCGCGCGATCGTGCGGTCCTCCCGCGTCCGATCGTGGACCAAACTCCTGAGAAATGGACGGTCCCCCGCCGCTCGGCGCACGTCGACGCGGTGAGGCCGCGAAAACTCAGGAGTTTCGCCCGCAGGCCGCCGGCGTACCCGGCCCGGCCTGACCCGCGGCGAGGCGCGCCTGACCTGTGGCGAGCCGGCCTGACCTGTGGCGAGCCGGCCTGACCCGCCCAGAGCGCGCCTGATGCGGGCACGCCCCGCACAGGCGCACCCACGCCGACTCGGCGCGCGGGTTTACTCGGCGAGCGCCAGGACCGGGGCGAGCTCCGTGCGCGACAGTCGGATCCACGGACCCGCAGGGTCGACCAGAAGGCCCGTGAGCTCCTCGTCGCTCGCGAGGGCCTTGGCGAGCTGCTCCACCTTCAGCGGCACGGGCTGGTCACCGCGGCCGAGGGCCAGCAGCTCGAGCGGGTGCGAGAACACCTCGAGGAAGCGCTCGCCCGTCGCGGAGCGCGACTCGGCCACCCCGACCGGGCCGCCCTCTTCGGTCTGGTTCACGGCGATCCAGAGCGGCGCGCCATCGACGACCGCGGAGACGATCGTGGATGCCGTCTCCTCGGTGCGCTTCTCGCTGAGCGCCGTCTTCACGCGAAGCTCCTCGTCGGCCTCCGACACCATGCGCTCGAGCAGCGCCGCGGGAAGCACCGCGCGGGCGTCGTCGGACGCGGGATCGAGGACGACTCCGGCGTACGGCCCGCCGAGGACGTGACGCAAGAGCGCCATGACCGGCTGCCCCATCGCCGAGGTGTCTCGGTCGCCGTCGGCCTCGACGCTCTTGGTCAGGGCCTGACCGCTGCTGTAAGCGAGGACGAGCTGCTCTTCTCCGCGCGTGGCGATCGCGAGCGGGAGGTCCTTGCCCTCGGCGAGCAGCGCACGGGCGTCCCCCTTGACGCGGAGGAAGACGTGCCCCTGCAGCAGCTGGCGGGCGACATTCAGCAGCTGCGGCGTCTCAGGCTGGCCGGTGATCTCGGCGAGCGCCATCGCGAGCAGAGCGTTGTCGCGGAGCCCGGGAACCGACTCGAAGCCCTCGGGGGCTTCCATCGGGCCGGGCTGACGAGCCGACGGGCGCGCGGCGACCGGCGGGGCCGAGGGAGCCTCGGGAGCTGCGCCCACCCCGCGGAACGACGAGGTCGAGATGTTCACGCTGGGGGTCGGCGCGGCGGCGGCAGCGGTGCCGTCGTCCGCGGAGTCGGTGACGTCGCTCGGACCGGCCGGGTCAACGGGCTGCTCGCCCGGTTCGATCGTGGTGTCGGCGCGGTCGTCGGACTTGTTCCGGCGCGAGAAGAGAGCCATTGGGCCAGCCTAGCCGCGCGACTTCTCCCCGCGTCCCCGCGGGGTGAACTCGGAGGTGGCGCGACGGCTACAGCTTGGTGATCGGCGCGATCTTGATCAGCAGCTTCTTCGGCCCGACGGTGTCGAAGCGCACGTGCGCGACGCGCTTCGCTCCCTCGCCCGTCACGGCATCCACGCGCCCCTCACCGAAGTCGTCGTGACGGATGCGATCGCCGGACGCGAGCACCATGTCGCCGTTGTCGCGGACCTTGGCGGGGATGCGGTTCGGGAACTTGCTCGGGTCGGCCGGCGCGCGCTTGGGCAGCGGCACGAGGTCGTCGCCGTAGCGGTTGCCGCCGGAGCCGGGCTGTCCGGGACGCCGGCCGCGCGCGTTGAGGGCACGCGACTGCGAGCCGCCGCGGCCGTTGACGTCGCCCGGCGACTGCCGCCAGTCGATGAGGTCCGCGGGAATCTCTTGGAGGAACCGGCTCGGCATCGCGACCGTGACCTCGCCGAACTGCGCGCGGGTCATCGCGAGAGACACGTGCAGGCGCTTTCGGGCACGGGTGATCCCGACGTAGAACAGACGCCGCTCTTCCTGCGGCCCGCCGGGCTCGTTCGCCGAGATCCGGTGCGGGAGCAGGTCTTCCTCGACACCGGTGAGGAACACCGCGTCGTACTCGAGGCCCTTCGCGGTGTGCAGGGTCATGAGCGAGACCGAGCCGGACGCGTCGTCGAGGTCATCGGCATCCGCCACGAGGGTCACCTCGGTCAGGAAGTCGATGACCGTCCCCTCGGGGTTGTTCCGCGCGAACTCGCGCGTGACCGCGATGAGCTCGTCGAGGTTCTCGAGGCGGGCTTCGTCTTGCGGGTCTTTGCTCGCGCGCAGCGCGTCGAAGTAGCCGCTCTTGTTGAGCAGCAGCGTGAGGCCTTCGGTGACCGAGGTGGAGGGGGCGAGTTCACCGGATGCCGGGAGCATGATCGCCGTGGCCTCGGTGAGCACCGCGTCGAGCTGATCGATCGCCTTCTGCAGCTTCGGACCGACGCCGATCTGGGCCGAATTGGCGAGGGCGTCGCGGAAGGTGATGTCGTGCTCGGCGGCGTAGCGCGCGATCGCCGTCTCGGTCACATCGCCGATACCGCGGCGCGGACGGTTCAGGATGCGGCGGACCGACATGCCGTCGGCCGGGTTGGCGACGGCCACGAGGTAGGCGAGCGCGTCTTTGATCTCGGCGCGCTCGTAGAACTTGGTGCCGCCCATGATCTTGTAGGGCACCGCCGAGCGGATGAAGATCTCTTCCAGCGCACGCGACTGCGAGTTGGTGCGGTAGAAGACCGCGATGCCGGAGTAGTCGACGCCCTTCTTGTGCAGGGCCTCGATCTCGTCGGCGACGAACTGGGCCTCGTCATGCTGCGAGTAGCCGGTGAAGCCGATGATCGGGTCACCCGCGCCGACGTCGGTCCAGAGCTTCTTGTCTTTGCGGTCGAAGTTGTTCGAGATGACCGCGTTGGCCGCCGACAGGATGTTCTGCGTCGAGCGGTAGTTCTGCTCGAGCAGCACGACCTTCGCGCCCGGGTAATCGCGCTCGAACTCGCTGATGTTGCGGATGTCGGCACCGCGGAAGGCGTAGATCGACTGGTCGGAGTCGCCGACCACGGTGAGGGATGCGGCCCCCTCGCCGCCCCCTGAGCCTGTCGAAGGGTCGGCGTCGAAGATCATCATGCCGCCCGACGAGAACGGCTCGGCGTCGGACCCGACGGGCCGGGTCAGTTCGTGGATGAGGGCGTACTGTGCGTGGTTGGTGTCCTGGTACTCGTCGACGAGGATGTGCCGGAAGCGCTTGCGGTAGCGGTCGGCGACCTGCGGGAAGGCGCGGAAGAGGTAGACCGTCTGCGCGATCAGGTCATCGAAGTCGAAGGCGTTCGCCCGCTGCAGCTCGCGCTGGTAGGACGAGAAGATCTCGACGAAGATGCGCTCGGCCGGGTCGCTCATGTTGGCCGACCGGGCGTACGACTCGGCGTCGGCGAGCTCGTTCTTGAGCTTCGAGATGCGACTCTGCGTGCCGGCCGGCGTGAGGCCGAACGAGTCGCCCTCGTGCTCCTTCACGAGACGCTTGATCAGCGCCCGCGAGTCGCCGGAGTCGTAGATCGTGAACGCCTTGGTGAAGCCGAACTGCTCGGCCTCGCGGCGGAGGATGCGCACGCAGGCGGAGTGGAACGTCGAGATCCACATGCCGTCGGCCTTCTGACCGATCAGCTGGTGCACGCGCTCGCGCATCTCACCGGCAGCCTTGTTGGTGAAGGTGATCGCGAGGATCTGGCTCGGGTAGGCCTCGCGCGTGCGCAGCAGCGAGGCGATACGCCGGGTGAGGACGCTCGTCTTACCCGAACCGGCGCCGGCCACGATGAGCAACGCCTGTCCGCGATAGGTCACGGCCTCGCGCTGGGGGCCGTTGAGCCCGCGGAGGAGGTCGGCGTCGGGGCGGGCATCCGACGGTGCGGGACCGCCGACGATCAGGGGCGTGGAGGCGTCGGTCATGGCGCGTCCAAGTCTAGGCGGGGGCTCCGACATCGGCCTCGCCCTCCCGGCATCCCGGACCGCCCGTCATGATGGACGCATGCGCCTCATCCTGAACATCCTGTGGCTCGTCCTGTCGGGCTTCTGGCTCTTCGTCAGCTACATGCTGGCGGGGATCGTGCTGTGCGTCCTCATCGTGACGATCCCGTGGGGCATCGCGGCGTTCCGCATCGGCCTTTACGCGCTCTGGCCGTTCGGTCGCGAGATCGTGGCGAAGCCGACGGCCGGGGTCGGGTCGTTCCTGGGCAACGTGGTGTGGGTGATCCTCGCCGGGTGGTGGCTCGCCCTCGAGCACATCCTCACCGGGATCGCGCTGTGCATCACGATCATCGGCATCCCGCTCGGCATCGCGAACTTCAAGCTCGTGCCGGTGTCGCTCATGCCGCTCGGCAAAGAAGTGCGCGACATCCGCCGCGGCGGCCCGTTCGACCGCAGCCTCGGGAGCTGACTAGAGGGGAGAGCGGCCTCGAGCTCTCGCGGGAAACGCGAGCAGGATGCCGACGATCGTCACGACCGCGGCAACGACGGCGGCCGTGACGACGGCTTCGGTGGGGATGTCACCCTCTCGGGCACCGGTGAGTCGAGCGAGATCCCAGGGCAGCACGCCGATCTGCTCGTTCCACGAGCGCAGGGCATCGCCCGCCCCCACGATCGCGATCGTCGCCGAGGGCAGGGCGTACGCGACACCCATTCCGGCCAGCGCGATGCCGGTGGCACGCCGTCGTCCGAGCTGCGGGCGCAGCGACCAGCCGGCGACGATGAACACCCAGGCGAGCAGCGCGAACGCGAGGGCCAGGTAGAGAACGCGCACGAGAGGCATCGCCCACAACGCGGGCCAGATCCCCTCGGGACCCGACACCGAGATCACGGCGAGAGCGACGACGCACCGCAGCACGAGCGCTCCGCCGACCGCGGCGATGATCGGCCACGGCGAACGCCTCCCCAGCAGGAGGCGGACGACGATCGCGAAGAAGAGCCAGCCGATCACCGCGAGGGCGGCGCCCCACAGCCCGTCACGAGGGGTCTGCACGACCCGCGTCGCCACGAGGACGCCCGCGGGGACGACGATCATGAGCCAGCGGTCGAGCGGCAGGAGACCGAGGCTCGATTCCGCCGCCCGCCAGGGCCGGGTCGAGGCGACCCAGCTCGCGCGAGCCGCGGCGGCGCCCGGTCGACGCACGAGCCGCGTGCGCGCCGCGACCATGCCGACGATGAGCCAGCCGGCGCCCAGCACGAGCAGGACGCGCGCGAGCCACTCGGTCGTGGAGTCGACCTCGATCGGCGTCCGTGCGAAAGGGTCGACCAGCATGGCCAGAATTCCGCCGGACACCAGAAGTCCGCCGGCGACGATCAGGGCCAGGATGCCTCGCCCCGCCGTCGTCGCCATGCACCTACGTTACACAGCGGTTCCCGGTGCTCTGAGCGCAGGTCAGCCGCGGTCGTGGAGGGTGACGTGGTATCCGTCGGGGTCGGCGAAGGTGAAGGTGCGGCCGAACGGGCCGTCGATCGGGGCCGCGACGATGCGGTGCCCATCGGCGGCGAGGGCGTCGTGGATGTCCTGGACGCCCGTGGCGTGGAACCAGAGGGCGACGCCGAGGCCGGGCTGCATGACGGCGTCGAGATCGGTGCCCTCCACCAGGTCGCGCAGCGCGAAGGCGATCGGCGAGGTGGTGAAGACCACAGCGTGCGGCGGCCCCGCGGGCGACCGCTCGAGGCCGAGGTAGCGCTCGTAGAACGCCTGTGAGGCGGCGAGGTCGCGCACCTGGAGGGAGAGGAAGTCGGGTCCGGTGACGGGCATGAGATACTCCTTGTGTCAGTTATCTGACATGAACTCTATGTCAGACTACTGACATGACGCAAGAGCGCATCGATCTGGACACGTCCCTCGGCTACCTCCTCAAGGAGGCGGCGAGCGCCCTTCGGGCCGCGATGGAAGATGTGCTCCGCCCCCTCGGCATGACGATCACGCACTACTCCTGCCTCGAGTTGCTGTCACAGCGGCCCGGCCTGTCGAACTCGGAGCTCGCTCGCGGCGCCTTCGTCACCCGGCAGTCGATGAACGTCCTCCTGCAGTCCCTCGAGCGGGACGGCATCGTCACCCGACCGGATGCCGCCCCCGTCGGCAAAGCGCTCCCCACTCGCCTCACCGAGAAGGGGCGGCAGACCCTCGAGGAGGCGAGCGCGGCCGTGCGCTCGGTCGAGCGACGAATGCTCGGCGGAATGACCGAGGCGGAGCAGGCGGCAGCCCTCCACGCGCTGCGCTCGATGGTGACGTCGCTGGCGAACTAGTGCCCTTCTCGTGGATTGTGTAACAATCCATCCATGCTTCCCGCCCTCGCGATCCTCGCCGCGGCGCTGTGCTTCTCCACCACCGGAACGGCGCAAGCGCTCGCCGGCGTCGATGCCTCTCCCCTCGCGGTCGGCGCGGCGCGGATCGTCGTGGGCGGCGGCATCCTGGGTCTGCTCGCTCTCGCGCGGCGCCCGCGGACCCCGGCACCCACCGGATCGCGTCTCTCGACCGCCGCGCTGATCGCCGTCGGAGCGATCGGCGTCCTCGCGTATCAGCCCCTGTTCTTCCTCGGGACGCGCGAGAACGGCGTCGCGATCGGCACGGTGGTCGCCCTCGGATCAGCCCCCATCGCGACCGGGATCGTGGATGCCATCCGCTCGCGCCGCCTCCCCTCCCCGCGCTGGACACTCGCCACCGCCATCGCGCTCACGGGCGTCGTGCTCGTGTCCGGGGTGACCGGCGGCGCGGTGGCGCTCGCGCCGGGTGGCCTGCTCGCCTCCGCCGGGGCGGGGATGTCGTACGCCCTCTATACGGTGTGCGGAAAGGCGCTGATCGAGAGGGGGTGGAACTCCACGCGCGTGATGGGGACGGTGTTCGGCGTCGCCGCCGCCGCGAGCCTGCCCGTCCTGCTGATCGCCGGGGCATCGTGGCTGGCAACCCCGAACGGACTCGCCCTCGCCCTCTGGCTCGGACTCGTCACGACGACGATCGCGTACCTCCTGTTCGGCTGGGGTCTCGCGCGCCTGACGGCTGTCACGGTCTCGACGCTGACCCTCGCCGAGCCTCTGGCCGCCACCCTCCTCGGGCTCTTCGTGCTGCACGAACACCTCACGCCCGTCAGCGCAATCGGCCTCGCGCTCATCGCGGTCGGCCTCACCGTCGTGTCGGTTCCGCCTCGTCGACGTGAGGAGGTTCCGGATGCCACGGCCCCCGCGTGACTCCAGCGCCGCCGCGACGGCAGCCCACGTACCCGGCCCCCGCGCCGCGGACCTCGTCGCGGAGGCGGTGCGCGCCGGCATCCTCTCCGGTGAGCTCGCCCCCGGAACACCCCTCCGCGAGGAGGAGCTGAGCGCGACGCACGGCGTCTCGCGGCACACCGCCCGCACGGCGCTCACCCGCCTCACCGCCGAACGCCTCGTCACCGCGGAGCCGTACCGAGGGGTCCGGGTCTCGCTGCTCGACGACGACGCGCTGATCGCCCTGCAGCAGCTGCGCTGCGCGCTCGAGACCGAGGCGGTGCGGATCGCGCGGGATCGTGGCATCCGTCCCGCCGACGTCGACGCGGCTCTCGACGCCCTCGCCGACGCCGAGGCATCCGGCGCCTGGCCCGCCACGCTCGACGCGCACGCGCGAGTGCACCTCGCGCTCGTGGACGCGGCCGGCAGCCCGCGGATCGCCGAGGAGTACCGCCGGCTCGACTCCGAGATGCACCTGCTGCTGACGCACGTGCGGCCCGCTTACGCGCCGGGGGCCCTGACGGCGGAGCATCGCGCGTACGTCGACGCGGCGTGGGCAGACCCGGAGCGGGCCGTGCGCGCGCATCTGGACCACTCGACGCGGGCGATCTTGGAGGGCCGGCGCGCGTCTTCGCCACACGACGACACATCCGGTCACGATGCGCAACGCCGGTAGGAGGGGCGCTGGTCCGCGGTTAGCGTGGGGACACATCGCGGCGATCCGGGCGGTCCCGGGCCTCGGCTCATAACCGAAGGCGTGGCGGGTTCGACTCCCGCCGTCGCGTCCACTTCCTGCGTCGCGAGCGGTCACTCTCCCCCGCGCAACCGCCCCACCTGCTCGATGTCCGGCGCCGACGGAGCCCGACGTGGCTTCCTCCCCTCGGTATCGCCGGCACCGACGCGGTTGCTCCGCTCCGTCAGGGCGACGAGACCGAGGTACTGATCGGCGCTCCAGCAGATGGTGCGGCCCCGATGGTCCTTCGTGCGGGCCAGGATGCCGGCATCCTGAAGCTCGGCGAGTGCACGGTGCGCCGCCGTGGTCGAGACCCCGTGCCTCTCGGCGACACTCTGAAGAGTGACGACCGGCTCGACGGCGAGACGCTCGAGCACTTTTCGCACGACGGCATCGCTGCGAGGCACGGCCGGGGTGGCTCCCCGTTCACGGCGGTGACGAAGGAGCGCCTCGAACGTCGCGGCATCCAGTCCGGCGACGTCGTCGGCCAAACGCACCGCGTTCTCTGCCGCCAGCTCCGCCGCGCGAGCGAAAGAGATGACCCACTCGTCCAGGCGGGGCGGCTCCGCGCGATAGTCGTTCAGCCCCGAGATGTACGCACCGGTGTCGCCGGCGAAGACGGTACTGATGGGGATGAGGATGTTCCGCAGAGCATCGGCGCGTCGCAGGACGGTGTGGATGAGGGCGCGACCGGTTCGTCCGTTGCCGTCGACGAAGGGGTGAATCGTCTCGAACTGCGCGTGGGCGATCGCCGCACGAATGACCGGATTCCCGGCGGTGTGCGTCGCGAACGTCGCGAGGTCGGCGACGAGACGACGTACCTCGGTCTCGGGCGGCGGGACGAACTCGGCACGGAGGGGACTCCACCCCGATCCTCCGACCCAGTTCTGCTCGGCGCGGAGACCCCGCGGAAGAGACGGCTCGATGATGTGCTGCAGGTCTTCGATGTCGTCGACGGTGATGGGTCTTGATCGGTCGGCAAGCGCGGCGACGGCGTCCTCGGTCGCGCGCACATTCGCGATGACGTCGAGCGCGACGCGCGAGCCGTGTCGCAGAGACTCCGCGATCGCGAGCCGCTTCGGCGTCACACGGTTCCCCTCGATCCACGACGACGAGATGCTCTCCGAACGCACGAGGAGGTGGGAAAGGTACGCCGCCCTCGTTCCCAGACGCTCATCGGCGCGGGCGAGCACGACGAGCGCGTCGGCCGCGGCATTCTGCGCGAGATCGCTGAGCACCGGGAGATCCGGCCCCAGCTCCTCGGGGATGTAGGCCAGATAACGGCCGGGCGCGCGGTCGCGCCTGCTGAGCTGTCCCCCCTCGGACGGCGCCCAGATGCGCTCGACGAACGTTGCCATCCTTACCTCCTTTATTAACTTTAGAGGTAAGAAAGTTGATAATGGCCGCGCCCTTGCGCTACCGCCGAGCGGGTGGCGCGACCGCGAGCGAAAACCCGCCCCCGGGAGCCGGACCTCAGGACTCCGCCACCACTCCCCCATCACGCGCCGGCGCGCGGCGCTTCCGCACCTCGCGCAGCACGATCTGCTCGGGGCACACCGTCGAGAGGAAGTCGCCGACCGACAGCGCGAGGCGCTCGCCGACCAGCGAATACAGGATGCGATTGGCATCCCGTCGCTCTGAGATCAGACCGGCCTGACGCAGGACGCCGAGGTGGCGCGAGATCGTCGGGCCGCTGGAATCGAAACGCGCGGCGATCTCGCCCGCGGCCATCTCGCCGTCTTTCAAGTCCTGCAGGATCTGCCGGCGGGTCGGATGCGCCAGGGCCGCGAAGATGTCGGATGCCGCGTCACTCATGATTCCAATGTAGCACTGAAGCGAAATTGCGTGTAGCTTCCAAGCTAAAGAGCAAAGGAGTCATCATGCGAGTAGCCATCACCGGGGGGACCGGCTTCGTCGGGCGCCATCTGGCATCCCGTCTCGATCCCGCCGAGACCGTCGTCGTCTCGCGGCGCACGGGCGTCGATATCCACGACGTCGATGCCCTGACCGAAGCGTTCCGCGGCTGCGAGGCCGTCGCCCACTGCGCGGGGATCAATCGCGAGATCGGCGACCAGACGTTCCGCCGCGTGCACGTCGACGGCACACGCGCCGTGATCGAGGCGGCGCGGCGAGCGGGCGTCAAGCGGGTCGTGCTCCTGAGCTTCCTCCGGGCTCGACCCGGCACCCGGTCGGGCTATCACCAGACGAAGTGGGAGGCGGAGGAACTCGTCCGCGACTCTGGCCTGGAGCACACCGTGCTCAAGTCGGGCATGATCTACGGCCCCGGTGACCACATGGTCGACCACGTGAGCCGCGCCGTGCGCACCTTCCCGATCTTCGCCACCGTCGGCTTCCGCGAGCGTCGCGCGCGCCCCCTCCCCGTCGAGGACGCCGTCGACGTTCTCATCGCCGCCCTCGAAGGACGGATGCCGAACCAGACGGTCGCGCTCATGGGCGCGGAGGAACTGGAACTCGGCGCCGCCGTCCGCCGGATCGCGCGCATCGCCGGCGGACACCCGCTCTACATCCCCGCCCCCGTGTGGACGATCCGCGCGCTCGCCCAGGTGACGGAGTGGCTGATGGTCACACCCCTCGTCGCGAAGGCGCAGGCGATGATGCTGTCGGAGGGTGTCACGGAAGCGGCCCCGCCGGCCCCGGAACCCCCGGAAGAGCTTCGACCGTCCCGCCCCTTCAGCGAGGAGAGCATCCGTGAGGCCCTCCCCCACGGCGGCTTCGGGTGGGACGACCTCCGCCTCGTTCGCCGACTTCACCGCTGACCCGCGCACCTGCCATGCTGAAACCATGACCGCCCCCGCACCTCAGGACGTCTCGATCGGCAGCGACGGCATCCGCCTGAGCCCCTTCCTGAAGTTCGCCGGCATCCTCGACTCCGGCGGAGACGCCAAAGAGGCGATCATCGACGGGTACGTGACAGTCAACGGCGAGGTCGAGCGCCGCCGCGGGCGCCAGCTTCAGCTGGGCGATGTCGTGGGCTTCGAGGGCCGCGCCTTCCGCGTGCAGGCCTGACCCCGGTTACACCGAGGGCCCGCCTCCCCACCGGGGAAACGGGCCCTCACCACGGCATCCCGCGCTCGTGACACGGGATGCCGTCACACCTCAGTGCTCGTCGTAGTGATCGGCGTGGGGAGCGTGACGGTGACCGTCGTGCACGTAGTCGACGTGGTCGTCGTGCGGCACGCTCTCGTGGCCGCAGTCGTCGCCGTGCGCGTGCTCGGTCGCGGTGTGCTCGGCCTGGGCCTCGTGCTCGTCGTAGTGGTCGCCGTGCAGCGCGTGGTGGTGGGTGCCGTGCACGTAGTCGACGTGGTCGCCGTGCGCGACGGCCTCGTGGCCGCAGTCGTCGCCGTGCGCGTGCTCGTCGACGGTGTGCTCGGCGTGGGTTTCGGTGGTGCTCATTGTTCGCTCCCCTGGTGGTTCGGTTCCTGGACGTGGGCGATCGCGTCGAGCACGACATGCGCGACGTGCTCGTCGGCGAGGGCGTAGCGGATCTCTTTGCCCTCGCGTTCCGAGTTCACCAGGCCCGCCTGCCGCAGGGTCCGCAGGTGTTGCGACACCAACGGCTGCGACAGCCCGGCCTGATCGGCGAGCGCGCCGACCGTGAGCGGCTCGTGGCTCAGCAGCCACACGAGCGCGAGACGCGACTCGTTGCCGAGAACCTTGAACAACTCCGCGGCTTGGTCGAGTCCCGCGATCTTCTCCACATCAGCTAGATAACCACACGCATAAACGGATTGCAATGTGTTTAGGCAATCAAGAATGGTTCTCGTTCCCCTTATCGCCCGGCCCCTCATCGCGAGGTCGAACGAGCTTCACCCAGCCGAACATTGCGGCATCCTGGATCTCTTCCGCTCGTCGACGTCGGAGCATATGACCACCGCGCCACGCCATGAGCCCCGCCAGCGCGAGACCGATCACGACACCGACGATCAGACCCCACCACTCCACGCGGCGAGTCTACGAACCACTCACCCCTGGCGCCCCTTGTAACGCGGGTTGAGCTTGTTGATCACGAAGATCTTTCCACGTCGACGCACGACCTGCGCGCCCGGCTGCTTTTTCAGGGACTTGATCGAGGCACGAACTTTCACGGCATCCTCCTTGTTGATAAGCATTCTCATTAACAAGGTAGGGTGTCAGTCGTTCCCTGACAAATGAGAGGTGGATGCCATGAGCCGAACGATCGCGATCATGGGCGTCTGCGCCCCCGAACGTCGGACCTACGCCGAACGAACCGCCGTGGCTCTGACCCGCCCCCTGCACCTGCTCCGCCACAGCGACCTGCGGGTCGCGCATGCCCTTCCCCTCCCCCGCCCGCGCGCGGACGACGAGAACGTCGTGGTCGACCTCGGCACCGACGTCGACCTCATCCACGCGATCGCGGCGCGCGGGGGGCCCGAGGTCGAAGCGGTCTGCGTGGTCGACGCCCGCCACATGATCGGCGATCTTCTCGACGATGCACCGCTGGTGGCCTCCGCGCGTCCCGGCGACACCCGCGGCGATGTCGGAGCCCGCGCGCGACAGGGAGCGCTCGCCCTCGAGCTCGCCACGCGCATCGTCTGGGTGAATTGGGAGCAGGTGCCGACGTCCGCCCTCGCCGTCCAGATGGCACTCGCGTCGCACCTCAATCCCGGGGCCGTGGTGCGCCTGTCGCGCGACCCCCTCAGCGATCTCGTCTCCGGCGGCCCGCACCAGGGCGAGATCCTCGAGCGCGCCGGGTGGGTCCACGCCCTCAACGAGGAACACGACCCGTACATGCGCGACAACCGCGTCATGACGCTCCGGTACGACCAGGTGCGTCCGTTCCACCCCGGTCGTCTCTCCGCCGCCCTCGACCGGCTCGACGGAGGCGCCGCGGGACGCCTCGTCCGCTCGGCCGGATTCTGCCGCCTCGCCACGCGCCTCGGCATCCTGGCGCGGTGGGAGCACGTCGGCTCGTCGATGTGGCTCGAACCGATCGGCGCGGACGACGGCCGCATGGGCCTCGGCCAAGAGATCGCCTTCACCGGACTCGACCTCTCGGCCCCGCGCCTCGCGCACATCCTCGACGGCGCGGCCCTGACCGACGCCGAGTTCGCCGCCGGCCCGTCGTCGTGGGCGTCCTTCGAGGACCCGCTCCCCGCCTGGCCCGCGGTGCCGTCATCGATCCCGGATGCCACCGACTGACGGCATCCGTCCGGTCGACGCCGCGGTGGGGTGAGGGTGCGCGCCCGCCGCGCCGCCGGAGGAAAGTCCGCGACGGGAGGACACTTCCCGCATCACCTGCCGGGCACCACCCCGCCCTGGCACCTCGCGCCCCCGAGCGCAAGGCGGTCGACCGCGACGCGTCGAGGGCGCACGGTGGTGGCATGAGTACTCCGGACATCCCCTCCCGCCACGCCGACGACGCCCACGCCGACTCGGCCGCCCCCACCGATGCCGTGACCGACGAGGTACGCGAAGACGCCGCCGAGGCGGAAGAGCACATCGACCTCGCGGACGACACCGGCGACGCGCTCGACCAGGGTTTCCCCGCGGCCGAGGGGCACGCGTGACGACACCTGCCTGAGGACGGAGCGCCCTCCCGCACCGTCAGGCGATGCGCGTCCCCGGCGGCAGGCGCTTCGCCGGGGTGCGCGTGCGCGCGATCCCCCAGGTCAGCAGCCCCGCCGCGATGAGCAGCTGCACGAACAGCCCGACGAACCAGCTGGGTACCGTACCGTCGAGCTGCTCCTCCGGCGTTTCGTAAGAGGGGACGTCGGGTGCCGCGCACCCGTCGAACCGCGTCTCGGTCTCCGGCACCTTCTGCGCGAGGCGGACGCTGAATGCGATCTGCGAGAACAGGTCGCGCGGATACCCATCGACGTAGGTCGGGGGTGTGGCATCCGCCAGGATCACGAACGGATTCGCGGCGAGAATCCACCACACGCGATCGAAACGCGGGACCTCCGAGGTGTACCGGTTCTCGATGCACGGCAGCTCGTCGTAGGTGGGGCACTGGCTGGGCTGATTGACCGCGCCCGGATCGCACCCCGCCGGCAGAGCGTTCCAATCGACATCGCGTGAGATCGACACCTGCTCGCTCCGCACCGCGAGACCGCCGAGCCCGAAGGCGATCAGCGTCCCGATCGACAGCGCCGCGATGACGAGGTAGGTGCTCGCGACGGAGAAGATCGGCCGCGCGACGACGGCGCTGAAGCCCACACCGATCGCGGCGACGACCCCGACCTCCAGAACCAGGATGCCGAGAGACGCGAGGATCACGCCCGGGTTCAGTCCGCCGGCCGCGGTGGCCACGACGAGGAACGGAGCGGCCACGACGAGGAACGCGAGGCCGGAGATCCACGCGGCGAGGAACTTGCCGATCACGATCTCGGCCGTCGTGACCAGGGTGACCTGGACGGGCGCGAGGGTCGCGGCATCCCGATCCCCGTTCAACGCGCTGCCGCTGAGGGTCGGCGAGACCAACAGCACGAGCAGCAGAACGAGCATGATCACGAGCGAGAAGAACCACTCGTTGCCCCCGCTGGCGAGCGCGAAGGACGCGAACGACAGGGCGAGGACGGCCATCAGGATGACGAAGAACACCCCGAGCAGCACGTACCACCCCACGGAGCGCACGCGCTGACGGAGTTCGATGCCGATCACGGTTCCGAGACGGTGGAGGTTCATGCGGGGCTCCCCTCGCCGCCGGGTCCGACTCTCAGGTCGAGGAAGGCGTGTTCGAGGTCTCCCACCGCGGGGGCGAACTCGACGACCGGAACGCCCGCGCCGACCAGCGCGCGGAGCCCCGCGACCGCCCCCGCCTCATCGGCGAACGGCACGAGCAGGTCGCGGCGGTCGGCCCCGATCTCGTTGGAGAGACGGCCGAGCGCCGCCGCGACGTCGGCGCGACCCGCCTCCGCCCCGCGCGAGGGATCGGCGAGCAGCCGCACCCGCCACGACCGCATGCGTGTCGCCGCCGCGGCGACGCGGTCGGTCCCGACCGTGCGTCCGTCCATCATGAACACCGCGTCGTCGACGACCTCTTCGAGCTCGGACAGCACATGGCTGGAGATGAGGATCGTGCGGCCCTCGGCGGCGAGACGTCGCAGCAGCACGCGCAGAGCGATACGCGCCTGCGGATCGAGGCCCGAGGCCGGTTCGTCGAGCAGCAGCACGCGCGGGTCGTGCACGAGGGCCCGCGCGAGAGCGAGGCGCTGCTTCTGCCCGCGCGACAGCACGCGCGCCGGGGACTTCGCGAGTGAGGCCAGGTCGACGAGCTCGAGCAGGTCGTCGGCGCGGGTACGAGCGGCCTGTCGGGGAAGGTCGTACAGCTGAGCCGTCGCGACGAGGACCTCGCGCGCGGTGAGGCTCGACCATGCGCCCAGGGAGTCCGGCATCCATCCCAGAAGTCGACGCGCGCCCGCGGGATCGGCGATCGGGTCGACACCGCCGATCCGCATCTGCCCGGCGTCGGGCTGCAGCAGCGACGCGAGCATGAGCATCAGCGTCGTCTTGCCCGAGCCGTTGGGGCCGACGAGCCCCGTGACCCTGCCCGGTGCCGCCGTGAACGTCACGTCCACGACTGCCTGAACGGCCCCGAACGAGCGCCGCACCCCCGCTGCGTCGATCCCCACATCCATGGCACCACCCTAGAGGGGTCCTCCGACATCGCCTCGGGAACGCGGGTTCCGGCTGCCGCACGCGCTCCAAAGGCTCGCCGAGAAGACGGGGATTCAGGATGCCGCGAGCGCGCGGCCGAGAGCATCGCCCGACATCCACGCGGTGCGCACCGCGGAGCTCTCCCCCCACGCATCCCCGCAGACGGACAGGCCGGGCGAGCGGAAGAACGGCCGGCCCGTCGTCGCGGCCGGACGGGCGAACGTCCAGCGGTGCGCGAGAGTCGAGACGGGCTCCGCGTCGATCCGCAGGAGCCGACGCATGGCGGCCACGACCGGAGCGATCGCCTCCTCGGGGGCATCGAGGTGCTGCCGCGCACGGTCGGCGGTCGTGTGCACGACGAGCACCGGCGCCCCGTCGCCGCGCCGGTCACCGTCGTCGGCGAGGAACGACACGTCGGCGTCCCCGTCCGCGAAGGCGCCGTGCAGGTCGGCCGGCCACCGCCGCTCGTCCCACCGCAGCACGACGGCGATCACCGGCTCCCACGGTGTCCCCTCGTCGAACGGGAGATCCGTGAGGCGTGCCGCCTGCGGCTCCGGCATCGCCAGCACCACCTCGGCCGCGGGTTCCCCGTCCACGACATGCGGCTCGACCCGCTTCACGGTCCGCTGGGACACGACGTCGAGTCCGTCGGCGAGGTCGAGCGCGAGCGAGCGCAAGCCGAGCGGCGCGGCCCACCTCATCGGCCCGGGCTTCGGCGTCTGGTTCCCGTCTGCGTCGACGACGACGAACGTGTCGGTCCAGGGGCGAGCGAGGTCCCGCTCCTCCCAGTCGGCGACCACGTGCCCGAACCGTTCCGCCTCGCCGACGACGAAGTACGACGCCCCGAGGTCGACCGGACGCCCCTCGATCGTGCGGCTCGACAGCCGGCCTCCCACTCGGCGCCCGCGGTCGAGAACGCGCACCGTCTTCCCGGCATCCTGAACCGCTCGCGCGCAAGCGAGCCCCGAGATCCCGCCACCGACGACCGTCACGTCCCCTGTCATCCCGCCATCCTCGCGCGGTACGGATGCCATCGGGCCGGGGTTGCATCCGCCGTTCAGCCCCCGAAGACCTCGACACCGAGGTCCGGATGATCGACGAACACCCCGTCGAGCCGCGCTTCGCGGAGAATCGCCCATTCGGCCCGGAAGTCGCCGAACACGGCGCGACCTCCGTGCCGACGATAACCCGGCACAAGGAACGTATTCTCCGGGCGGCATGTCCAGGTGAAGACGCGGAGACCGCGCTCGTGCGCGTCGGCGACGAAGCGGGCGGGGCCGCGTGACCGTCCCAGACACCCGGGGTTCAGGATGAGCCGCTTGTCGGGGCTGATGCCGTCCACCTCGCCGGCGAGGGCATCCAGACCGCCGGGCGTGAGCATCGACGCGTAGGTGGTGGCATCCGCCCCGTCGCGCTCTCGCAGATCCCACGGCACCCCCTCCGACTCGATGAGCTGCACGAGGGGAGCCCGGATGCCGAGCCCCCGCAGTCGCGCCAGCACCAGAGGCTCGAACGACTCGATGACCAGCGTCGGGTCGTCGAGCCAGTCCGCCGCGCGGAGCTCGTCCCGCACGAGCGCGGCCATGTCGAAACCCTGAGCCGCGAAGGTGGCCGCGTGTTTGATCTCGAGGACGACCCCGACGCCCCCCGTCCGGGCGAGGTCGAGGACATCGCGCAGTCGAAGGATCGGCTCGGTGTCGTCGAACGCAGCGCTCCCCGGGCGGAGGGCCGGAATGCGCTCACGGCAGCGGAGCGTGCGGAGTTCGTCCCACGTGAAGTCCTCAACGAACCACCCGGTCAGCCGCTCCCCGTCCACGACCTTCGACGTGCGGCGCGTGGCGAACTCGGGGCGCGCCGCGACATCCGTGGTCGTCCCGATCTCGTTCTCGTGACGGACGACCAGCACGCCGTCCTTCGCGGGCACGACGTCGGGCTCGACGGCATCCACTCCCGAAGCGATCGCGAGCGCGTACGACCCCGGTGAGTGCTCCGGCCGGTAGCCGGGCGCCCCCCGATGACCGATGAGGAGCGGGCGGTTGAGCGGCACCCGCCCACGGTAGCGACGGCGGGTGAACGGCCCCTTTGCTCATAGCGGAATCCCAGTCAACACAAGGAATCTCGCACCCTGCTCGGCTAGTGTTGTCTGACAGCACGGTGCTGTGATCACCATCATTTGGAGTGTGAGTCCCCGTGGCCCTCAACAACCCGGCATTCAATACCCCGGCGTTCCAGGACCCTCGTGCCGGCGCCCAGACCCGTTACAGCCCTCCCGCGGCCCCCGCCGCGAGCGCGGCAGCCGCTGCGGAGGCGGCCAACCTCGAGGGCATCTACACCGCCCCCGCGGCGGGTGCCGTCGAAACCGATCGCATGACGATCGAAGACACCGTCTTCAAGACGCTCGCGCTGTTCGGCATCCTCGTCGTCGGCGCCGTCGTCGGCTGGATCTGGTCGATGGCCGGCGTCAGCGTCGCCGACCCCAACCCCAGCGCCGCCCCGATGATCGTCGGTGGCCTCATCGGCTTCGTGCTCGCGATGGTCGCGATCTTCAAGAAGAAGCCTTCCGTTCCCGTCTTCCTCGCCTACGCGGCGTTCGAGGGGCTGTTCGTCGGCGGTATCTCGGCGTTCTTCGAGTTCATGTTCCCGGGCATCGTCATCCAGGCGACGCTCGCGACCCTCTCCGTCGTCGGCGTGACCCTCGCCCTGTTCGCGAGCGGCAAGGTGCGCGCCTCGGCTCGCGCGACCAAGATCTTCCTGATCGCCATGGTCGGCTACATGGTCTTCGGCCTCCTCAACATCGTCCTGATGCTGTTCAACGCCCCGATCGCCGGTGGTGCGTTCGGCATGTACAGCACCATCAAGATCCTCGGCATCCCGCTCGGCGTGATCATCGGTGTCGTGGTGGTCATCATGGCCGCGTACTCGCTCGTGCTCGACTTCGACCAGATCCAGCGCGGCGTACGGAACGGCGCGGCTCGTGTCTACGGCTGGGTCGGCGCCTTCGGCATCATGGTCACCGTCGTGTGGCTGTACGTCGAGATCCTGCGCCTGATCGCGATCCTGCGCGGCAACAACTAAGCACCCCTTTCGAAGGGCCGTCCCGCTTCGGGGCGGCCCTTCGTCGTTCCCGCCGCGGCCCGCCGCGCACCGGCGCCCGCAAGGGGTGCGCGAAGCGCGCGGCCCGGCGCTAGCCTCGCGCCATGAGCCCCGCGAAGACTCCCGCCGAGATCCTCGATATCAACGGCCACGAGGTGCGCGTCACCAGCCCCGACCGGGTCGTGTTCGCCGAGCCCGGCCTCACCAAGCTCGACCTCGTGCGCTACTACCTCACGGTCGCCGAGGGTGCCCTGCGCGGCGCCGGCGGTCGGCCGATGGTGCTCAAGCGCTTCTCGAAGGGCCTCGGGCAAGAACCCTTCTTCCAGAAGCGCGTGCCCGAGAACCACCCCGCCTTCATCGACACCGCGACCCTGCGTTACGCCTCGGGCACGTCCGCTGAGGAGACGGTGATCCGGGATGCCGCGGGCCTGGCGTGGGTCGTCAACCTGGGCTGCCTCGACCTCAACCCGCACCCCGTGCGCGCCGAAGACCTCGACCACCCCGACGAACTGCGCGTCGACCTCGACCCGATGCCGGGGGTCGACTGGGCGCAGATCGTCGACGTCGCGTTCATCGCGCGCGAGGTGCTCGAGGACCACGGCCTCACCGGGTGGCCGAAGACCTCGGGCTCGCGCGGGCTGCACATCCTCGTCCGCATCCGGCCCGAGTGGGACTACGCCGACGTGCGCCTGGCCGCCGAGACCCTCGCGCGCGAGGTCGAGAACCGCGCCCCCGGGCTCGCCACCGCCCGGTGGTGGAAAGAGGAGCGGGGCGAGAGCGTGTTCGTCGACTTCAACCAGAACGCCAAGGACCGCACGGTTGCCTCGGCCTACTCGATCCGCGCGCTCCCCGACGCCCGCGTGTCCACGCCGCTCACGTGGGACGAGGTCCGCGACCGCCGCCCCGAGGAGTTCACGGTGCTCACCGTGCCCGAACGGTTCCGTTCGATCGGCGACCCGCACGCGGGGATCGACGACGCCGCGGGCTCCCTCGACGCCCTGCTCGCCCTCGCGAGAGAGCTCGGCCCGGCCGAGAAGCCCCCGCGCGGCTCCGACGGCTCGGGCCGCCGCGCCTCGACCATGCCGCTCATCGAGGTCGCCCGCACGAAGACCAAGCCCGAGGCGCTCGACGCCCTCGAGACCTGGAAGTCGCGGCATCCCGACGCGGCGGCGGAACTCCACCCCGCCGACGTCCTCGTCGACGGCATGCGCGGCTCGAGCTCGCTCTGGTACCGCGTCCGCGTGAACCTCCAGCACGTTCCGGATGCCGAGCGCCCCGCGCAGGAAGAGCTGATCGCCGACTACGACCCGTGGGCCGGCCGCTCGGGCTCCTGACCCGACCGGAGGGAGCCCACCAGGTGGGCCATCCCGTACCGGTAGGCCTCGTCGAGATCACCGCCGAGGCGGAACGCCCCCGCGAGCTCCATCGTGACGAACCCGGTGGCCCACGCCGTGAGCAGTCGCGCCGCGTCGAGCGCGTGTTCCTCGCCCACGGTGGCCCGGGTGGCGCGCAGCACCGGAGCACTCGTGGCGGCGAGCGCGTCGGCATCCACCACGCTCGTGAACAAGAGGCGGAACGCCTCCGGGCGCTCGTGACCGAAACCGCGGAAGGCGAGCAGCAGGTCGTCCAGCCTCCCGGATGCTGCCTCGAGACGCCCCGTGAGGTCGGCGGCCGCGGCGGCGCCGACGAGTCCGAGCAAGGTGTCGCGGTCGCGGACACGCTTGTACAGCGACGGCGCCTTCACCCCGACCGCCAGGGCGACGGCCTGCATGGTCACGGCGGCACTGCCCCCGCTCTCGAGCAGGTGCGCGGCCGCCGCGACGATCCGTTCGACCGTTGTTCTCTCCGGTGTCGGCATGATCCCTCCCCATGGCTATGGATATAAGCTATCATGGCTAACGTTCGTAGCCATCCCCTGGAAAGGCCCGCCATGAGACTCTCTCCGTCGCTCCACCGCATCGGCAACGACATCGTCGCCGCCTACCTGATCGTCACGCCCGACGGCATCACGCTCGTCGATGCCGGCCTCCCCGGGCTCTACGCCGACCTCGAACGGGAACTGGATGCCATCGGCCGCCCGCTCGACGACATCCGGGGCATCGTGCTGACCCACGGCGACAGCGACCACGTCGGCTTCGCCGAACGCCTGCGCCGCGAGAAGGGGGTGCCGGTCTTCGTGCACGCTGCCGACGCCGACCGCGCGCGGGGCGGAGACAAGCCCAAGGCCGCGATGGGCCCGATGCGTCTCGGCCCGCTGCTGAGCTTCGCGGCCTACGGCATCCGCAAGGGCATGCGCCCGAACTGGCTGACGGAAGTGCACGAGGTCGCCAACGGCGACACGCTCGACCTCCCCGGCGCCCCACGGGTGATCGGCATGCCCGGTCACTCCCCCGGCAGCATCGCGGTCTTCTCCGCCGACGCCCGCGCCGTGTTCGTCGGCGACGCACTCACGACCCGCCACGTGCTGACCGGCCGCACCGGCCCCGGTCCCGCCCCCTTCACCGACGACCCGGCCGAGGCCTTGGCATCCCTCGACCGCATCGCCGACCTAGATGCCGACTGGGTGCTGCCCGGCCACGGTCCCGCGTTCCGCGGCTCACCGTCCGCCGCGGTCGACGCCGTGCGGGCGGCCGCGCGCGGCTGACGCGGCCCACACCGGGCCCCGCGGCACGACGCAGGAGATTCGACGTTCCGCAGCCCCGCGGCGGGCGGATACACCCCACCGGGCGGAGCCATGACGTGTTTGCCAGCCGGACACGACGCAGGAGTCGCGGTCTCCATTGACCCGAATGCGGCGCCTGCGGCGGAACACACCGCGACAATTCCTGCGTTGTGAACCGGCTCCCCGGGTGAACACCCGGGAAAGGCCACCGCGCCCGGTCCGACCGCGCACGAAGGCTGGGGCCGTCGGCCGAGCCGGGCCGACAGGACCGAGATCAGCGTCGCCGCGGCCGCGAGAGCGCGTCGTCGCACGCCGCGGCCAGGGTCTGCATGGCGCGGGCGGGGCTCAGCGCGGTCGCCGCGGCCGACGCCTCGAGTGACAGGCGCTCGCGCGTCTCGGCATCCGTCAGCACCCGCACCAGGGCACCGACCAGCGCATCCTCGTCACCGTCGGGGACCAGGATGCCGCCACCCCCGGCCAGCATGTCGCGCGGGCCGTAGCGGATGTCGTACGCGACCACCGGCGTGCCGTGAGCGAGCGCTTCGGCGAGGGCGAGACCCTGCCCCTCGAAGGCGGAGGTGGTCAGGTAGACGGCGGCGCCGTCGAGCACGGCTCCCGGTTCGGTCGTGAGACCCGGCAGCGACACGACGTCGCGCAGGCCGAGGTCGTCGACGAGCGCCTCCAGCTCGGCGCGCTGCGCACCCTCGCCCCACAGCTCGAGACGCGCGTGCGGAACCTCGGCCACGACCCGCGCGAAGGCGCGTAGGGCGTGCGGCAGGCGCTTGCCCGGGGCGAGCCGCCCCAGCACCACCACGCGACCCGGGTCGCGCTCTCCAGAGGGGACCACCGTGACCGGTCCGACGACGGCGTGCGGGGCTACCACGTCGTGGGCTCCGTCGCCGAAACGGCGGCGCACGTCGTCGCGCTGGTACGCGGTCGGCCACAGCACCGCGTCGAAGCGCGGCGCGATCTCGAACCACCGCGCCCACAGGGCGTTGAGGTCGGAGTCTGCGGCGTAGGGCGGCTCGAGGTGGATCGTGTGCACGGTGTGGAGGATGCGCACGTCGTCGTCGCCCCACCCCGCGATGAGCTCGCCGAGCTGCCGGGACTCGCAGATCACGACGACGGGTCGGTCGCGCTCCGCGCGCAACCGTGCGGCCACCCGCGTGAGCCACGCGCGGTAGAGCGCGCCGAACCCGGCGATCACTCCGACGGGCGCGCCCGCGGCATCCCGGACGACGATCGGCGCGGTGGTGAGGTGCCAGTCGGGATCGACGACGTTCGGCAGCGAGACCGCTCCGCCCGCCACCTCGCGGTACTCCAGAGCGGGATCGGCGTCTCCCGGGCTCGCGGCCGCCCGCAGCCAGTCCGCCGCCCCGCCGTCGGGATCCACGGCCTCGTCGAACAGATTGCGGAAGATCCCGGATGCCGGGGCGGCACCGCGCGCGACGAAGGTGGCCCGGTGCGCCGCATGGGCCTCGATCGTGCCCGGATCGACCGTCAGAAGAAAGGTCTCCGCCCCCGCGTCGGTCATCTGCCGCGCCCGGGCGAGCGTGGAGATCGTGTAGCCGCCGTCGAGGTCGGGGATGAGCCGGCTGGAGAGCACGAGGTACCAGGCGTCGGGGAACGTGCTCACGACGGCGGCACTGTCCACGCGCGTCGGACGCACGACCCTCTCACTCATGCCCCCATCCTCTCGCACGCGGCCTCACACCGACGGCTCGCTCGCGGGCCGGGTCGGCCATCCCGTCCGCGTCGCGAGGAGGAATTCACCGGTGGCGCCGATCACGAGGATCGCGACGCAGCTGACGGCCATCACGGTGAAGCCGAGCACGGGACCCGCGGCGTCCAGTCCCACCCCGGCCAGGGTGGACCCGAGCGGCAGACCCGCCCCGATGCCCAGCGAGGGATACGCCAGCAGCTCCGTGACGCGATCGCGGTCAGCACGCGACTCCACGAGCGCGAAACCGGCGACGAGAACCGGGCCGATGAGCGCCCCGACGACCACCGCGACGCCGAGGGCCCACATGCTGTCGGCGACGAAGGGCAGGGCGAGGCCGGCGATAGCGAGAAGGACACTGCCGGCGAGCCAGCGGACCCGCAGTGACACCCGCATGCGCATCGCGCCGTAGACGAGAGCACCCGCGGTGTTGCCGACGGCGAGCGCGGCCATCATGACGCCCGCGAGCCAGGGAGCACCCGCCCGGTCCGCCCACGCGATGCTCGTGACGTCGAACGAGCCGAACATCGCGCCCACACCGATCCACGCGACGGTGACGGGCAGGATGCCGACCGGTGGCAGCACCCGGACACGTCGCTCCGTCGTGACGACACGCGGGGGTTGAGACCGGTGCAGCAGCCCGAGCCAGACCAGCCCTCCCACGCCGACGAGCACGACGACGGTGATACCGGCCTGGGGCGCCCAGAGGGCCGCGATCAGGGTCAGCACCGGCGGGGCGATGACGAACACGCTCTCGTCGGCGATCGACTCGATCGCGTAGGCGCTGTGCCGTCGGTCGGGCGAGACGAGCGCGCTCCACCGCGCCCGCACGGCCGGGCCGACGTCGACCGACACCGCACCGGCGACGAGCGACAGCACGAACCAGAGCGCGATGGGCGTGTCCCCGAGCACCGCCGAGACCAGCACCGCGGTCGACAGGACCAGGGTTCCGGCGGCGACGAGCAGCACGGGGCGCTGCCCGCGGCGGTCCATGAGCCGCGACCACAGCGGACCCGCCACGGCCATGCCGACGACGAAGGCCGCAGCGACCGCCCCGGCGACCGCGAAGCTCCCGGTGGCCGCTTGCACGAGCAGGATGATGCCGAGGTTGAGTGTGCCGCGGGGGAAGCGGCCCACCCACCCGGCGATGCTGAACCAGGGCACTCCGGGTGCGCGGAGCACGTCGCGGTAGCCGGAGAAGTCGAGACGGGTCATGGAAGACCTGTGCCGTTCTGGCCGGACGAACCCGGGACATTCCCGAGGGCTGATCGCCGACAGCGCCAGCCTACCGCCGCGCCGCGCCGCGCCCGGTTCGGGGCGTGATTCGCCGCTCGGGGCGTGATTCCCCCGCCCCAATCGGCGGAACACGCCCCAAAGCCGTAATCACACCGCCGCCCCTCCCCCTCAGCGCGACGACAGAGCGCTGACGCCGCCGGACGACGAAGGGGCATTGTTTCCGAGTCGATCGGGGTAGGGGCCCGTCCATACCCCGGAGCCGGACGACGGCGTCGTTGCGGGGTCAGGAGTCAGCCGAAGCTCACTCCCATTCGATCGTCCCCGGCGGCTTCGACGTCACGTCGAGCACGACGCGGTTGACGTCCTTCACCTCGTTCGTGATGCGGTTGGAGATTCTCGACAGGACGTCGTAGGGCAGGCGCGTCCAGTCAGCCGTCATGGCATCCTCCGACGACACCGGCCGCAGCACGATCGGATGCCCGTAGGTTCGGCCATCGCCCTGCACACCGACCGATCGCACGTCGGCGAGCAGCACGACGGGGCACTGCCAGATCTCGTCGTCGAGGCCCGCCTTGGTCAGCTCGGCGCGGGCGATGGCGTCGGCCGCACGCAGGATCTCGAGACGGTCAGCGGTGACCTCGCCCACGATGCGGATGCCAAGACCCGGCCCCGGAAAGGGCTGGCGGCCGACGATCGCCTCGGGAAGGCCCAGCTCACGACCGATCGCGCGCACCTCGTCTTTGAACAGGGTGCGCAGCGGCTCGACGAGCTCGAACTGCAGGTCTTCGGGGAGCCCGCCGACGTTGTGGTGGCTCTTGATGTTGGCCGTGCCGGCGCCGCCGCCGGATTCGACGACGTCGGGGTAGAGCGTGCCCTGCACGAGGAAACGCACCTGCTCGCCCTCGGCCTCAGCCTCGGCGACGAGGTCGGCCTGGACCTTCTCGAACGCGCGGATGAACTCGCGCCCGATGATCTTGCGCTTCTGCTCGGGATCGCTGACGCCGGCGAGGGCGTTCAGGAAGGTCTCGCGCGCGTCGACCGTGATGAGCTTCACACCGGTCGAGGCGACGTAGTCGTTCTCGACCTGCTCGCGCTCGCCCTGGCGGAGGAGACCGTGGTCGACGAACACCGCGATCAGCTGGTCACCCACGGCCTCGTGCACGAGGGCGGTCGACACGGCGGAGTCGACGCCGCCCGACAGGGCCGAGATGACGCGCCCGGTGCCGACCTGCTGGCGGATGCGCTCCACCTGCTCGGCGATGACGTTGCCGCTGTTCCAGTCGGCGGGGAGGCCCGCCGCCTTGTGGAGGAAGTTCTCGAGCACGTGCTGGCCGTGGTCGGAGTGCTTGACCTCGGGATGCCACTGCACGCCGTACATGCGGCGGGTGTCGTTCGCGAAGGCGGCGACGGGCGTGTGCGCGGTGCGCGCGAGCACCTCGAACCCCTCCGGCGCGCGCGACACCTGGTCGCCGTGGCTCATCCACACGTTCTGCTCGACCGGCTGCCCCTCGAGCAGGGTGCCCTCGGTCACGATCGTGGCATCCGTGGCTCCGTACTCGCGCAGGCCGGTGTTCGCGACCTCGCCGCCGAGGGCCTTGGCCATGACCTGGAAGCCGTAGCAGATGCCGAGCGTCGGCACGTCGAGGTCGAAGACGCCGGTGTCGAGGCTGGGCGCACCCTCTTCGTACACCGACGACGGCCCACCCGAAAGGATGATGCCCACGGGGTTCTTGGCCGCGATCTCATCCGCCGAGGCGGTGTGCGGCACGATCTCGCTGTAGACGCCCGCTTCGCGGACGCGGCGGGCGATCAGCTGGGCGTACTGGGCGCCGAAGTCGACGACGAGGACGGGGCGCTGGGACGTTTCAGTCTGTTCGGTCACCGGTTGCCCTCCGGGGCGGGAACGGGAGCGGATGCCAGGGCGGCTTCGCGCTCGGCGAGGTAGGCGCGCACGCCGCGGGCGGTGCGCACCTCGAGGATGAAGGAGAGGAAGGGAACGACGCCGCCGAGAGCGAGGAACACGAAGCGGCGGAACGGCCAGCGCATCAGGCTCCAGACACGGAAGCACGAGATGAGGTAGACGACGTAGAACCAGCCGTGCACGACCAGGATCGCCAGCGAGACGTTGACACCGTCACCGGTCGAGATCATCTCGCAACCGTCGCCGCCGGGGATGAAGAGCGAGAACCACTGGCATCCGGGGCCGGCGATGGCATCCGCGAACCACAGGAACCCGCCGGATCCGCCCAGGAACAGCTCCACGTGGATGGGCGTGTACTTCAGGATCATCTCGGCGACCAGCAGCAGGAGGCCGATACCGGTGATGATCGAGCAGATCTGGTAGAAGGTCAGGGCTCCGCGGATCGCCGGGAAGGAGGCGAGTTTCGGGGGACGCGGCATGCGCCAAGTCTAGTCGCGAGGAACCGGCGGCCCCGCCGCCTGCGCCTCTTCCTGGGCGTCTTCGAGGTCTTCGACCTCCTTCTCCCACGCGTCGCGCGCCAGGCGGTACCAGAGGTACAGCGCGAAGCCCGCGAAGATCGCCCACTCGGCTGCGTAGAAGATGTTCAGCCAGTTCACGCGAGAGCGTTCGTCCGGGGCCGGAGACGCGATCGGATCCAGCGGCCCGAAGGCCGTCTGCGAGGCCACGTACTGCCGGTACACCGCGACGCCGTCGACGTCATGCCAGCGACCGAGAAGCATCGCGGGCGACATGCGCGTCAGGGCCTGCGGGTCGGCCCCGGCATCCGGACGCGACGGGCCCTCGTCGGAGATCAGACGGCCGGTGACGTCGACCGTCGCGGTGGGATCGGCTTCTGCCGCCGCGCGCATCTCGTCGGCGGCGGCGTTCGCCTGATCGAGCGTCGGCGCCCAACCGAGGGCGACAGCGAGCGAGGCCGGCTTCCCCGCATCGTCGATGCGCAGCTGCCCCGTGACCCAGTAGCCCTCGACGTCGTCGTTGTAGCGGGACGAGACGACGATGAAGTCGGAGGGGATCCACCGCCCGCTCGTCTCGACCCGCTGGCCCACGAGCGGCTCCGCGAGATACGCACCGGGCTGGACGACCTCGTCGAGGGGACGGACCACCTCGGTCATCCCGGGCTCGGACGGAGCGGTGTCGACGGCGCGACCGAGCTGCCATTGCCCGAGCCAGGCGAGGACTCCCGCGACGACGAGGGAGAACGCCAGCAACGCGAGCCATCGCGGGCGCAGCATGACCTCGCGCAGCGTCGGCGGGAAGACCTCGGGGATCTCCGGAGCGATGGCGGGCGACGAGGTCACGCGGTCTCCGGCATCAGTGTCCGTACGGGGCCACGACGACCTCGACGCGCTGGAACTCCTTGAGGTCGGAATAGCCGGTCGTGGCCATCGACTTCTTCAGGGCGCCGATCAGGTTGGCGGTGCCGTCCGCGACGGGCGCGGGGCCGTAGAGCACCTGCTCGAGCGGGCCGACACGGTCGACCGCGACGCGGCGACCGCGGGGCAGCTTGGCGTGGTGGGCCTCCGGCCCCCAGTGGAAGCCGCGGCCGGGAGCATCGGTGGCCCGGGCGAGGGCGACGCCGAGCATGACGGCATCCGCGCCCATGGCGAGGGCCTTCACGATGTCGCCCGACGTACCGACGCCGCCGTCGGCGATGACGTGCACGTAGCGTCCGCCGGACTCGTCGAGGTAGTCGCGGCGCGCACCGGCGACATCGGCGACGGCGGTGGCCATCGGGGCGTGCAGGCCCAGGGTCGCTCGCGTGGTTGACGCGGCTCCCCCGCCGAAGCCGACGAGCACGCCGGCGGCTCCCGTGCGCATGAGGTGCAGGGCGGCGGTGTAGGTCGCGGCCCCGCCGACGATGACGGGAACGTCGAGGTCGTAGATGAACTTCTTGAGGTTCAGCGGCTCCGCGACCTTCGACACGTGCTCGGCCGACACGGTGGTGCCGCGGATCACGAACAGGTCGACGCCGGCGGCGACGACCGTCTCGTACAGGTCCTGCGTGCGCTGCGGCGTGAGGGCTCCGGCCACGGTCACGCCGGCGGCGCGCACCTCGGCGAGACGGTCGCGCACGAGCTCGGGCTTGATCGGCTCGGAGTACAGCTGCTGCATGCGGCGGGTGGCATCGGCATCCGGCAGCGTGGCGATCTCGGCCAGGAGCGGCTCGGGGTCGTCGTACCGCGTCCAGAGACCCTCGAGGTCGAGCACGCCCAGGCCGCCGAGGCGACCGAGCTCGATCGCCGTGCGCGGGCTCACGACCGAGTCCATCGGCGCGCCCAGCACCGGGATCTCGAACGAGAAGGCGTCGATGCTCCAGGTCGTCGACACGTCCTCGGGGTTGCGCGTGCGCCGGGACGGCACAACCGCGATGTCGTCGAAGGTGTACGCGCGGCGGGCGCGCTTGGCGCGGCCGAGGTCGATCTCCATGGTCACCCGCCCAGCCTACCCGCGACCTTCGACACCGCCGTCGGTCGCGGGCGAGGCGGGGGCATCGGCGCCCCGCAGCCACCGCGTCAGAGGACCGTCCAGGACGAAAAGGAGGAACGCGAGCGAGCCGGTCCACGGGCTGAGTGCCACGGCTGCGGCGCTGATGATGACCGCGCTGAGGCTGGCGCGGCCCAGCCGCCGGGCGTCGTCGGGCGTCAGGTCGACGATCGCGCCCGATCGCACGGCCCAGACCCACTGCAGCCACCCCACCACGATCGCGAGGAAGAAGTTGATGGGCAGCAGGATCCGGCCGAGCAGGAGGCCGTCGTACGACGTGTTCAGCGAGGAGGTGAAGGGAACCAGCACGACCAGGAGCAGGCGGATGTTGTTCAGCCACATCCCGGTGTCGTCGATCCGGACGATCCACTCGAACTGCCGCACGTGCGTCATCCACATCACGCACAGGATGAGGAAGCTGATGACGAACGAGAAGACCGGGTGCGCCAGCGCGAGGAGCCCCTGGGCCAGGTCGTCGTTCGTCCGCACCGTGCCGAGCGACTGATCGGTGAGCCCCAGGACGAGCAGCGTCGCCGCGATCGCGAACACCCCGTCGGTGAACGCCTCGGTGCGCCGCGCCGAGACGGATGCCTCGGGGTGACTCCTGCGCCGGATCATGCGCACAGCGTAGCCGCGTCGACGACCGGCGGACCCGTCAGCGCGCTCGCACCACGCGCTTCTCGTCCCAAACCGGCTCGGAGGACTCGTACACCTGACCGTCCGCCCCGAAGACGAGGAAGCGATCGAAGGACCGGGCGAACCAGCGGTCGTGCGTTACGGCGAGCACCGTCCCCTCGAACCGCGCGAGGGCCTCTTCGAGCGCCTCGGCGGACGCGAGGTCGAGGTTGTCCGTCGGTTCGTCGAGGAGCAGCAGCGTCGTCCCCGACAGCTCGAGCAGGAGCACCTGGAACCGCGCCTGCTGCCCACCGCTCAGCGTGTCGAACGGCTGCTCCGCCTGCGCGACGAGCCCGTAGCGGTCGAGCGCTGAGCTCGCGGCATCCCGGGGCATCCCCCGTCTGTTGTCGTCGCCTCGATGGAGCAGATCGAGCAGCGTGCGTCCGACGAACTCCGGATGCCGATGGGTCTGGGCGAACCACCCCGGCACGACGCGCGCGCCGAGGATCGCGCGTCCGGTGTGCGGGACGCGGTCGAGTCCGGCGCCGACAGTGGTCACGTGGCCCAGGAGCGCGTCCGGGTCGGAGCCGCCTCCGGCGAGAAGGCGCAGGAAATGCGACTTCCCGGAACCGTTCGAACCGAGGACGGCCACACGGTCGCCGAACCACACCTCCAGGTCGAACGGCCTCATGAGCCCGGTCAGCTCCAGCTGCTCGGCGACCACGGCACGCTTGCCCGTCCGGGCGCCCCGCAGACGCAGCTGCAGGTCTTGCTCGGGCGGCCGCTCCTGCGGCGGACCGGCGGTCTCGAACTTCGTGAGCCGGGTGACGGCGGCTTGATAGCGGGAGGCGAAACCGTCGTTGGCGGCGGCGGCGACCTTCATGCGCGCGACGAGGGCCCGCAGCTTCTCGTGCTCCTCGTCCCATCGGCGACGCAGCTCGTCGAGCCGGGCCATCCGGTCTTCGCGGGCCTCGGCGTAGGTCGAGAAGCTCCCGCCGTGCACCCACGCCGTGCTCCCCGCGCTGCCCGTCTCCAGGGTGACGATGCGGTCGGCCGCGCGCGCGAGGAGTTCCCGATCGTGCGAGACGAGGAGGACGGTCTTCGACGTGGCCCGCAACTGATCCTCGAGCCAACGCTTGCCGGGAACGTCGAGGTAGTTGTCGGGCTCGTCGAGCAGCAGCACGTCGTCGGGGCCGCGGAGAAGGGACTCGAGGGCCAGCCTCTTCTGCTCCCCGCCCGACAGCGTGGCGAGCTCCCGGAACCGCGCACGCTCGTACGGGACGCCGAGCGCCGCGATCGTGCAGGTGTCCCACACCGTCTCGTGCTCGTACCCGCCCGCGTCGGCGTAGTCGGCGAGCGCCGCCGCGTACCGCATCTGGGTGTCGAGGTCGTCGTCCTCGATGAGGGCGTTCTCGGATGCCTCGAGCTCGAGCGCTGCGCGACGGATACGCGCGGGCGACACCGAGACGAGGAGGTCGTGCACGGTTTCGTCGGCTTTTCCGTGGCCGACGAACTGGTCCATCACCCCGAGAGAGCCGCCGATCGCGATCGCACCGCCGTGAGCTCTCTCCTCGCCGCGCACGATGCGAAGCAGGGTGGACTTTCCCGCCCCGTTCGGGCCGACGAGCGCCGTCGTCACGCCCTCCCCCACGCGGAACGTCACCTCGTCGAGCAGGGGGCGCCCGTCGGGCAGGGTGAACGAGATGGCGGTGAGGTCGAGGTAGCCCATGGGGAGATTCCGGTCGACCGCTCGTGGCGGTGGCGTCGATGGCGGGGTATGTAGCACCTTTTCATCGGCCCGCGACGGGCGAGCCGACCAGAATATCGAACTCATGCCATTTGCGCGACCTTGCGTCAACCACGCGCAGCGCAACTTGCGCACAGAGGCGCGCAGCTTGGCCATTACCTAGCGGGACAGCGAGATCAGAACGCTCAGAGCGCGTCGACCATGACCACGCGTCACGCGCCTGCGCGATGCTCCGGCTTGTCTGGGGGCGAGGGGACGATAAATGGGCGGCCAGCGTCTAGCACAGCCTTACGAAACCTCTCGCTTGAGCTCTGCCACCAGGTACGGTTCGCGAACCAGTGGTCGGTATGGTGCATCCACGTCCTGATTAGACGAGTTCGCGCGGCGGCATCGAAAGCTTCGCTCGCAATGTACGAGTTCAGGGTGTCTACCTCATCACGGCTGCTCGCAAGAATCATCAGGCGGCCCCCTGCATTGGGGTGCGCACTGAACACGAATTCGGCCGGTCGACGAGTTCCTTCGCGGTCCTCATACCAGTGCACAATGGAACCTGACAGGGCGACGGGGTCGCCTTTAACGTCCTGGAACGCGTGCACGAACAGGGGAAGGACGTCGGGATGCTTCAACGCTTCCCGAAGGTCGTGTCGAACGAACCGGACCCCTGCGCGGGACATGTCGCTGGATACCCCTATGAACTCGATGGGACGTAAGACCTTTCGCCTGAGCGACCGTCGACGACGCGGATCGGACACCGCATCGATCTGCTCCCGGTGAGAACTGTTGAACTGTGCGAGGAACGATGCACGAGCATCTCCCCACCACACTTCGCGATCCGCCGAACGAACTGCTTGAAGCAGATAATGATTCGGAGTCGAAAGCTTCCCCGCCCCTTCAAAAGGAGAGAATTCTTGCTCGTGCTTCCTGCAGTATCCGGGAAAGGTCGAGGCTTTGGGTATGGCCGCCGAATGCGGCTCAACTCGTCGAAGAAAACGTTCAGGCGTTTCGACACGGCCGTCCACGGCGATGGGCGCGAGACCAATCGCCCTGCTGATGGTATGCGAGTACTTAATGGACTGATGAGTACATCCGGGCCAGAAACAATGCCCGGGCCTGTCGAGCTTGCGAGCAGCCGCGCGGATGGATTTGTAGGTCCTATCCAGAAGGCCTAAGTCGATCTGCTGATGTTTAAGGGCGCGCGCCCCCCGACTGAGAGCACGAACAAAATCTCCCTCGGTCCTACCCCCCGCCAGACGTCTCGCAATGCGAACTAGCCGCCGCAGTCTGACACCACAGAGGCGAGACCAGTCAGATCTCATGCCATGCTTCGTAGACTGGATACTTCATGCAGTTCGGCGCCTCTTACTTCTCGTAGTTCGGTGCCTCTTACTTCTTGTAGTTCGGCGCCTCGACGACGATCTGCACGTCGTGCGGGTGCGATTCCTTCAGGCCCGCCGAGGTGATGCGGACGAACTTGCCCTTGGTCTTCAGCTCTTCCACGGTGCGTGCGCCGACGTAGAACATCGACTGACGCAGGCCCCCGATGAGCTGATAGGCGACGGCCGACACCGGGCCGCGGTACGGGACCTGACCCTCGATGCCCTCGGGGATGAGCTTGTCGTCGCTGGGCACGTCGGCCTGGAAGTAGCGGTCCTTCGAGTAGGACGTCTTCTTGCCGCGCGTCTGCAGGGCACCGAGCGAACCCATCCCGCGGTACTGCTTGAACTGCTTACCGCCCTGGAACACGATCTCGCCCGGCGACTCATCGGTTCCGGCGAGGAGCGAGCCGAGCATGACAGTGTCCGCACCGGCGACGAGCGCCTTGGCGATGTCGCCCGAGTACTGCAGCCCACCGTCAGCGATCACGGGGACGCCGGCGGGGATCGCGGCCTGGGCCGCCTCGTAGATGGCGGTGACCTGCGGCACCCCGACACCGGCGACGACGCGGGTCGTGCAGATCGAGCCCGGGCCGACGCCGACCTTCACGGCATCCACTCCGGCGTCGATGAGCGCCTGCGCCCCCTCGCGCGTCGCGACGTTGCCGCCGATGACGTCGATGTGGGCGAACGACTCGTCGGCCTTGAGGCGCGTCACGATGTCGATGACGCCGGCCGACTGGCCATTGGCCGTGTCGACGACCAGGACGTCGACACCGGCGTCGCGCAGGGCCTCGGCGCGCTGCCACGCGTCGCCGAAGAAGCCGATCGCGGCACCGACGCGCAGGCGACCCTGCTCGTCCTTGGTCGCCAGGGGGTACTTCTCGCTCTTGTCGAAGTCCTTGATGGTGATGAGACCTGCCAGCTTGCCGTCGTCGTCGACGAGGGGCAGCTTCTCGACGCGGTGCTTGGCGAACGTCGCGATGACGTCGTTGGCGTGGATGCCCACGTGGCCGGTGATCAGGCCCTCCTTCGTCATCACGTCCTTGACGAGGGTGGTCTGGCGCTCGAAGCCCGAGACGAAGCGCATGTCGCGGTTCGTGATGATGCCCACGAGGACGCCGTCGGGGTCGACGACGGGGAGACCCGAGATGCGGTACTGCGCGCACATCGCGTCGACCTCGGCCACGGTGGCATCCGGGGTCGTCGTGATCGGGTTGGAGACCATGCCGGACTCGCTGCGCTTGACCTGGTCGACGATGCCCGCCTGGTCGTCGATCGACAGGTTGCGGTGGACGATGCCGATACCGCCCTGGCGCGCGATGGCGATCGCCATGCGGGCTTCGGTCACGGTGTCCATGGCGGAGGAGAGCAGCGGCGTGGCCACCGTGATGCGACGACTGAGGCGCGACGACGTGTCCGCTTCGCTCGGGATGACGTCGGTGTGCCCGGGAAGGAGCAACACGTCGTCATAGGTCAGTCCGATGAAACCGAAGGGGTCGTGCTGCTCCATGGATCCTCCTGCGCGCGCGGCGCCTGTATATAGATGACGTCGTCGGCTGGGGCGCTTCGCGCTCCGCCTGCGATTCTAAGCGTCGGGAGGCTGTGAATTGTTCCCGCAGCGGCTGACCGGTTCGCGCAGAGTGATGACACGGTTCGCTAACGAGAGGGTCGGTGAAACACGTCCGACACATTACGCTCGTAGCGTCGACCGTCGAAGCTGACGGGACGACTTCGTCAGCGCTGCCGAACTGGAGACTCCGTGGGTCATCCCTCCCCCACCGCGATACGATCGCGAACGCTATCCCGCCCCGCTTTGGCCTGGGCACTACTCGCCGCCATCATCACCGTGATGCTCGGCTCAGCATTGTTCGCGGCACCCCCCGCGGCGCGTGCGGCCACAACCGCTCCCGTGACCACGCAGACCGAGGCCTGCGCGCCCGGCCCCGAGACGGGCTGCCTCAACGGCACGCTCGCCGCGGCCGGCGGTGGCGTCACGGTGACGGCCACCGGCCCCGGGGGGACCGCCTCGGCGACCACCGGTGACGACGGCAAGTGGTCGATCGGCTTCTCCGAGCCCGGCGACTACTCCGTCTCGGTCGACCCCGAGACCCTTCCGGACGGCGTCACGCTCAAGAGCGAGGACCCCTCGGTTCGTCCGGTCAACCTCGGCTCGTCGACCGCGGTCCTGATCGGGCTGAACGGCAACGTCGACGGCTCCGCCGCCGGCGACACCCCCGGAGACCAGGCCGCGTCTGCGGGCGGGTTCGACTGGGATCGCCTCGCTCAGCAGGCCGCGTCCGGTCTGCGCCTCGGCCTGCTCCTCGCCCTCGCCGCCGTCGGCCTCTCGCTCATCTACGGCACCACGGGCATCTCCAACTTCGCGCACGGCGAGATGGTGACCCTCGGCGGACTGCTGGCGTATCTCTTCGCCAACGTCCTGGGGCTCAACATCTTCGTGGCGGGCATCATCGTCGTCATCATCTGCGCCGCCTTCGGCTACTTCCAGGACGTCGGCATCTGGAAGCCCCTCCGCAAACGCCGATTGAGTCTCACGCAGCTCATGATCGTCACGATCGGTATGTCGCTGGCCCTGCAGTACACCTTCCAGTTCTTCATCGGGGCGTCGACCGTCCGCATCGTGACGGCCAACCCGATCCCGGTACGGCTCGGTCCCGTCAGCCTCAGCGTCGACTCGCTGGTGGCGATGGCCATCGCCGTCGTCGTGCTCATCGGTGTCGGTCTGTTCCTGCTCAAAACCCGCGTCGGGCGCGCCACGCGCGCCGTCAGTGACAACCCGGCTCTCGCCGCGGCATCCGGAATCAACGTCGACGGCGTCGTGCGTCTGATCTGGACGACCGCTGCCGCCCTGGCGGGCCTGTCGGGCATCCTGCTCGGCCTCGTCCTGAACGGCGTCAACTGGATGACCGGCATGCAGCTCTTGCTGCTGCTGTTCTCGGCCGTCACCCTCGGTGGTCTCGGCACGGCGTTCGGCGCCCTCTTCGGAGCCCTGATCATCGGCATGACCGTGGAGCTGACCAACATCTGGCTGCCCGGCGACTTCAAGTACGCGACCGCGCTCGTGCTCCTCATCCTGCTGCTGCTGGTGAGACCGCAGGGCCTCTTCGGACGCAAGGAACGGGTGGGCTGACCATGATCTTCCTCGATCTCCTGCGTGAGATGGCCTCGACGGCCATCGCCCCCACCACCGCCGCTCTCGCGATCGCCGCGATCGGTCTCAACATCCACTTCGGATACACGGGCCTTCTCAACATGGGCCAGGCCGGCTTCATGCTGCTCGGCGCGTACGGGTTCGCCGTCTCGGTCCAGGCGGGCCTCGGTTTCGTGCCGGCGCTGATCATCGCTCTGCTGGTCGTGCTCGTCTACAGCTTCATCCTCGGCGTCCCGACCTTGAAGCTCCGCGGCGACTATCTGGCCATCGTGACGATCTCGGCTGCCGAGATCATCCGCATGGTCGGCCGTTCGAGCGTGCTCGGACCGATCACGAACGGCAGCAACGGCATCCCGGGCGACCGCTACCGCGACCCCTTCAACGGACTGTCGTTCTTCGGTGACGGCCAGACCACCATTCTGTGGTGGACGTACGACAACACCGGCGTCAGCGGCTGGTGGGTGCGCGCCGTGGCGTGGGCCGTCGTGGCCGTCCTCCTGGTGCTGGTGTGGCTGCTCATCCGCAGCCCGTGGGGCCGCGTGCTCAAGGGCATCCGCGAGGACGAGGATGCCGTCCGCAGCCTCGGCAAGAGCGCGTTCTCGTTCAAGATGCAGGCGCTCATCCTCGGCGGACTCATCGGCGGTATCGCCGGCGTCGTCTACGTGATGCCGAGCTCCGTGCAACCGGACGCCCTCGGCCGATCGATGACGTTCTTCATCTGGACGGCACTGCTCCTCGGCGGCGCCGCGACCATCTTCGGTCCGGTGCTCGGCGCCATCCTGTTCTTCGTCGTGCGCATCTTCATCCAGGGCGTCACGCGACTGGTCGTGCCCGAGGGGGTGTGGTCGGGCCAGCAGACCGAGCAGTTCTCGTGGATCCTCATCGGTATCGCTCTGATGCTGCTCGTGATCTTCCGGCCACAAGGCATCCTCGGCAACAAGAAGGAGCTGAGCTTCAATGTCTGAGCCGACAGCAGCGACCGTCCGCACGCGCGAAGCGCTCGCGGGGGTCCCTCACGAGCCCGGGGCGAGCAAGCCCGACCCGATCCTCGTCGTCGACAACATCGTCCGCCGCTTCGGCGGCATGACCGCCGTCGACGTGCAGCACCTCGAGGTGCAGCGCGGCGGCATCACGGCGCTCATCGGCCCGAACGGCGCGGGCAAGACGACGTTCTTCAACCTCATCACCGGGTTCGACAAGCCGACCTCGGCCAAGCGTCTCATCGGTGGGCCGCCGGCGGACCGCGTGGCGCGGTGGTCGTTCGACGGGCGCACCCTGGGCGACACCGCGGCATCCAAGGTGGCGCGGATGGGTATGGTCCGTACCTTCCAGCTCACGAAGGCGCTGTCGCGCATGACGGTCATGGAGAACATGCTGCTCGGGGCCAACCAGCAGCCGGGCGAGAACATGGCCGTCGCTCTCATCCGCCCGCTCTGGAAGGCCCGCGAGCAGGAGATCACGGCGAAGGCCGAGGAGCTCCTCGAGCGCTTCAAGCTGTACGAGAAGCGCGAAGACCTCGCGGGCTCGCTTTCGGGCGGCCAGAAGAAGCTGCTCGAGATGGCGCGCGCGCTCATGAGCGACCCGAAGATGATCATGCTCGACGAGCCCATGGCCGGCGTGAACCCCGCGCTGACCCAGTCGCTGCTCGGGCACATCCAGGCGCTTCGCGACGACGGCACCACGGTGCTGTTCGTCGAGCACGATATGCACATGGTCCGCCACATCTCGGACTGGGTCGTCGTCATGGCGCAGGGCACGATCGTCGCCGAGGGCACTGCCGGCGAGGTCATGTCGCAGCAGGCCGTCGTCGACGCTTACCTGGGCGCGCACCACGACACCGACCTGGGCGACGACGCGCTCCTCACCGACACCACCGCGATCGCTCTGGCGGAAGAAGCCGCCGCGGCCGATGCACAGGAAGAGGCTCGCGTCGACGAGGCCCTCGGAAAGGAGACGCGCTCGTGAGTACGTCCACCGACTCTCAGCCCGTCCTCGTCGCGAAGGATCTGCACGCGGGGTACCTCCCCGGCATCAACATCCTGAACGGCGTGAACATCGTCGCCCACCCGGGCGAGCTGATCGGGATCATCGGGCCCAACGGTGCCGGAAAGTCGACCTTCCTCAAGGCCGTCTTCGGCCAGGTGAACATCCGCCAGGGCTCGGTGACCCTGAAGGGCACCGACATCACCGGATGGAAGCCGAACCGGCTCGTCAAGCAGGGGGTGGGCTTCGTCCCGCAGACGAACAACGTCTTCCCGTCGCTGACGATCGAAGAGAACCTCCAGATGGGGATCTACCAGAAGCCGCGCGAGTTCCAGACGCAGCTGGAGCGCATCTTCGAGATCTTCCCCGTTCTCGCCGACCGTCGCGGCCAGCGCGCCGGGTCGCTGTCGGGCGGTGAGCGGCAGTCCGTCGCGATGGCCCGCGCGCTCATGATGGACCCGTCGGTCCTGCTGCTCGACGAGCCGTCAGCCGGCCTCTCCCCGGTGCGCCAGGACGAGACCTTCATCCGTACGCGCCGCATCAACAAGGCGGGCGTGTCGGTCATCATGGTCGAGCAGAACGCCCGTCGCTGCCTGCAGATCTGCGACCGGGCTTACGTGCTCGACCAGGGCAAGGACGCGTACACGGGCACCGGCCGCGACCTGGCGAAGGACCCCAAGGTGATCCAGCTCTACCTCGGCACGCTCGCGACCGACGTCGAGGGCGCCGCGTAACCCACCCCGCACAACGGGCCTCGTCCCACGGCTTCCCCGCCGTGGCACGAGGCCCGTTTCGCGTGTCCGGGAGGGTGGGATGGATGCCACGCCTGCGGCGCGGAGTCCAGGAGCATCGCGCGCGGGGGTCCGAGCGCACCATGCGACGGCGCGACCGGCCGTTCGCGGCGGCGTGTGGGGCGGGCAGCGCCCGGGCCGTCTGCGGGGCGTGTGGAGCGGCAGACGACCCCTCCGTCCTCGTCCTCGCCAGCCGGGGAGTCACGGCGACGGGCTCCACGGCGACCATCCCCGGCACCGAACGGGGCCTTCCGCCCGAGGCCCTGGCATCCCCCCTCATCCCCCCTCCACGCGAAAGGGCGGCCCCGGCGAACCGGGACCGCCCTTCGGCGTCAGACGAGGGAGCTCAGGACTTGCCCTCGACGGCGCTCTGCCAGACCGGCTTGTTGTCGGCGTCGAACTGGTAGATGCCGATGAAGGCGCTGGACGGGTCGTTCATCGAGTTGAACGGACCGACGCCGGAGACACCCTTGTACTGGATGCTTCCGCCGCTGGCGAGAGCCTCGGCGCACTCCTTGTAGGTGGAGCAGGCGGTGCCACCCTCGGCGCCCGACACGGCGGCCAGGTTCTTCTGGATGGTCGTCGGGTCGGTCGCGCCGCCCTTCTTCGCGGCGAGAGCAGCGAGGATGGTGGCGTCGTACGACTCCGCACCGTACGAGTAGTCGGACAGGGCCGAACCCTCGACGCTCTGGTGCCAGTCCGACATGCGCTTCTTGAAGTCATCGGCGGCGTTGGCGCCGGGGATGGTTCCCTTGGCTCCGTCGAGCGTGCCCTTGTCGAACACCTTCGAGTAGTCCGACGTGTTGCCGTCGGTGTAGTAAGTGGTCTTCATGTCCCAGCTCTGCGAAACGAGCTCGGGCACGATCGCCTTGGTCTCATCGAAGGCGATGATGACGATGGCGTCGGGCTTGGAGGCGATCGCCGCGGTGACCTCCGAGGAGAACGTCGTCTGTCCGGGCGGGAACTCCTGGCCCTTGCCCTTGCCGCCGTACGTGATCGTTCCGCCGGCGTCTTCGACCGTCTTCTGGATGACGTCGCGCAGACCCGTGCCGTACGCGTCGTTGAAGACGAGGAAGGCGACGTTCTGGTGGCCGTCACCGACGATGAGCTGGCCGAGAGCCGAACCCTGCACCGTGTCCGGCGGAGCGGTGCGGAAGTAGAACGGCGACTTGCCCGAGAGCTCGGCCGACGTGTTGGCGGGAGAGATCTCGACGATGGGCGCAGCGGCCAGCTTGTCGACGACGTTGAGCGAGACCGACGACGAAGCCGCACCGATGGCCACGGAGACCTTGGCGTCGATCAGCTTGTCTGCGGACGCCGACGAGACGGCCATGTCGGTCGAGTCGCCCGAGTCGGTCCAGAAGGTGCACGCGGAGTCACCGGCTTCGACGATGTCGTTCACCGCGAGGCCGACACCGGCGATCTCGGGCGGGCCGAGGAAGGCCAGGGTGCCCGTCTGCGGCAGGATCGTGCCGACCTTCAGCGTGGTGGCGCTCGTGGCGTCAGACGCGCAGTCCTGGCTGGCGTAGTTTCCTGCGGGCGCCGCAGTCCCGGTGGAACCAGCGTCGTTGCCGCCTCCGCCGCTACAGCCGGCGAGCGTGAGGGTGGCTGCGGCCGCGAGTGCTGCGGCAGCGAACCACCCCTTCTTGGAGTGAACCATCTGGCTCGTCCTTTCGATGATGATGCGTGGCCTCGCCACGCGGTGGGACGAACCTAACCGCCGTGTGTTACGAATGTGTTTTCGTCCGGAGACTGCGCCGAAATCGTTATGAATCGCATGTGCGCGCGCGTGCCCGCGACTGCGTTTTCTGCTGATCAGACCGGTTCTGAGACGTCCGAGATCGCGGCGCGGTGGCGGCGCGACATCACGATCGAATCCGCGCTCAGCATGAGGAGGGCGACCCACACCAGGCCGAAGCCGATCCACCGTTCGACCGTCATCGGCTCCCCCAGGACCCACACGCCGATCGCGAACTGGATGATGGGCGCGACGAACTGCAGGAGGCCGATCACCGTGAGCGGCACGCGCCGCGCGCCCGAGGCGAACAGCAGCAGGGGAACGGCGGTGACGGCTCCGGCGAGCAACAGAAGAACCGTGTGCAGCGTGCCCGCCGTGCCGAGGGTGATGCCGGTCAGGTTCGCGACGAACACCAGCTGGATCGCGGCGACCGGGAGGAGCCAGAGCGATTCGAGGGTCAGACCGCTCACGGCATCCACTGCGGGGCCGATCTGCTTCTTCACGAGTCCGTAGAAGCCGAAGGAGAATGCGAGGGTCAGGGCGATCCAGGGGAACGCGCCGTACCCGATGACGATCACGGCAACGGCGACGACGGCGAGGCCGATCGCGATCCACGGCACGAGCCGCAGACGCTCGCGGAGCACGATGACGCCGAGCAGGACCGTGACGATCGGGTTGATGAAGTAGCCGAGGCTCGTCTCGATGACGTGGTTCGTCAAAGCGCCGTACAGGTAGGTCTGCCAGTTGACGTAGATGAGGATCCCCGCCACCGCGGTGAGTCCCATGAGGCGCGGCTGCCGCACGATCGCGAGGAAGGGCCGCCACGCGCGAAGGACGGTCAGCAGGATCAGGCAGAAGACGAAGGCGAGGATGATCCGCCAGGCCACGACCTCGAAGGGGCCGGTGGGCTTGAGCTGCAGGAAGTAGATCGGCAGGACGCCCCAGAGCAGGTACGCGCCGAGGGCATACAGCGCACCGCGGGTGCTCTCACCGGTGGGAGCGGGAGGCGCGGGGGTCACCGATTCAGCCTACGCGGGCGGGGGCACGACGGAGCGTCGCCCGTCATCGCTTTCCTGCCAGTCGCCCTGCGGGCGTCGAACGACGAGAACCCCGGATGCCGAGGCATCCGGGGTTCTCGTATCGAGCTGAGCGATCAGCGTACGACGACCGCCAGCACGTCGCGAGCCGAGAGCACGAGGTACTCCTCGGCGCCGAACTTGACCTCGGTGCCGCCGTACTTGCTGTAGAGCACGCGGTCGCCGACGGCGACGTCGAGGGGGACGCGGTTGCCGTTGTCGTCGATGCGGCCGGGGCCGACGGCGACGACTTCGCCCT
>Ga0308171_1000769_pt1 | contig 55872 bp, 50 predicted proteins | sample PhyGR1_FD_202135 | JGI IMG/M metagenome (GOLD analysis project Ga0308171, IMG submission 202135) | Phyllosphere microbial communities from UC Gill Tract Community Farm, Albany, California, United States - DLSLSG.R1 | ecosystem: Host-associated > Plants > Phyllosphere > Unclassified | place: USA... | reverse complement strand
AGCGCTGCCTGATAATTTATACACGCGGACCTTAAAATTTCATGGGCGGGTATGATCTTCATACCGGATCCCATGATACATGGATCCTCTGTCGGATCCTAACTTCATATAAACACAATTATATGAATTCATTATCCTGCATGAGATACAGTCTATGGCTGAGCATGGAAGGAGGTCATCAGCTTGTTAAAACTACTATTATCAGATAGTTAACTTTTAAGGGGGCGGAGAAGGGGATTGATAAGAACACATAAAGTCAAGTCGATAAACATATGATTATAAGTCATTTATGGCTTGTAATCTGGTCAATAGCATTTAGGGCTGGTAAGTAAAATCAGAGCTAGTATTTAAAACCTGCAAGACTAAGAGATAATTTGAGTTCCCCAAATGTCAAATCATTATTTCAAAATAAATAATTAAATTACACCAAAAATAATCGACAAGTTTAACGCTAATTTTTATAAAAGGTTTATAAATGAAACTATTTGACGATATATTATCTTTAAACCTTTAGATGAATTAATTAAAAAACTAATACTTCTTTGCTAATGGATTATAAAATGAAACTAGATAGACTTAAGATTTTGAAGAAAGAGATAGATGATGAAGTCTCGTTGGAAAAAATGACATCATCTATTTATTACTATTTTGATGGTAATTGGAATGATTTAGAAAATGAAAAAAAACTAAGTGAGAGAATGATCGCTGACCTTGAAAAAGTTAAAAAACAGAAGAAACCCTTGCGTTTAGACGTAAATACATCACTATACAATTGCACCGTTATGGATTGCCAGGTTTTTATCTCATCTAGTGATAGGATAAAAAAATCGCAGCATGATGATTTTATTAATACGCTCTCAAAGATTGAACGTAGAGCAATGAATGCTTATAGAGTATATTATAACCCTATGACGCAACTACTTGCAAAAGACTCTTTTAAGGAACATCTTCATGAAGCCATAGAGTATCTTAAAGATATTGAAAAAAACCATCTTGAAGAACAACATAATTATGATCAAGATGAAAGCCAAGTATTCAATGATACTGATCATTTAGCCATCATTGCACTCGATATTGACTATTTCAAACAAATAAATGATACGTATGGTCATATATATGGTGATCAAGTATTAAAAACCTTCGCACTTAGGCTTGAAAAATGTTCAAGCAGAATTAGAAAAAAAAACGAAATAGAAATCTTTTTGAGTCATCCATCAGGTGAGGAGTTTTGGATTTTAATAAAAGGAAAAGCTACTAAAGATAAGATAATCAGCTGGGCGAATGAGTTTAGAACTGAGATTTGTAATACGCCACTGCCATCAAATGAAGAATGGGATAAACTTTCGAAAGAAGAAAATTTAGAATCGGTAACTATTCCTTTGCTACTCGAAAGAAACGTATCAGCGAGTTTTGGGCTTTATTTTTACTCGACTACGACCAACCTAAGTGTAAATGATATTTTAGAAAACGCCGATACCGCTTTATACCGCGCAAAAGCTTCTGGGCGTAATCAAGTAACGCCTTTTGAGGATATTCTTAATAGTTTTGGAAGAGTTATAGAACATGATGTTCAAAATAATGTAATAGTTATAGATATCGGAACAAAAGTCGGTGTGCTGAAAGGCCAAGAATTTAAAGTTTATCTGCCGAATTATACTGGCAGAAAAAGTTTTTATATAAATGATGGACGGACACGTCGTGTTATAGGGCATTATCCACGATTAATGTCAACAACTATAACTGTTTTTGATACACAACCTGAATTATCATTCGCTTCGTTAAATGACACGACCGGAAAATTTAGTATTGATATTGGATCAGTGTTAGAAGCGATTCCATCTGGCAGCTTTGGCCATTTATTACCGAACACCCCAAACCATTTAGATAACCTACCTGGCCAATCATCTTTATATAGAATAAGCGATTTAAAAAACTTCATCTTAAATGAGCTGAAACAAAAAAACAGCATATTCTCAATAATTTTTAGGTTTTCATCAGGGAATGAATACCTCAAAAACTATGGAAGTGCAGCTCTAAACAAAGCACTTGCACGACTTTTTAATCAGTTATCTTCGGCCTTCAATCAATCATCTCGCTTAGGGATTTTCGATTCCAGTGCTATATGTATAGTTGGTAAATCAGAGTTTTTTAGTAAAGAAAAATTACATAATCTTTCATCAACATTAGTTCCAGAATTTAGTCACTTAGGTATTAAAATAGGCGTATACATCTCACCTGAGGAAAAAGAGGGGGATGAAAGAACAAACAGTCTAGAGGAAGAAAATGCAATTGAACTTTCAAGATTTGCGGCCTCTGACTTTTCAAAAAAAAATAAAAACGATGTTGTCTATTTCAGCTACGAAATCGCTTCACAGATTTTGAGTAATCAGAGAGAACAAGGAAACCATATACAAGCCTTAGCTGACTTTGAAAAATTACAAAGCTTGGGCGTAGTAAATGCAAAAATTCTAAATCAGGCTGGAATCCTTTCAAGCTCAATGGGGGATTATATTGCGGCTCAAGACTACTATGAAAAAGCCGTGCAAATGGATGGAAATAAAATATATAAATCTAATCTTTGCAATACTTTATATAGAAACAAAAAATACGAAAGCGCAGTTGATGTTATGAACTCTATTTCGGAAGAAGATTTAGATAAGTTGTTTGATTTAACAATTCATGGGTATGTTCTATATGCCCGTTCCTTAGCCAAAATTAAAAGTAATAACCTTTTAGGTTTTAATGAGAAAAGATTCATAAAAATGGCTCAGAAGTTATCAGTTGTTGACAAAATAAGAGAAACAGCCGCAATGAAAGAGATAAGAGATGTTTTAAATCAAGTTGAAAATTAAAAGATGACAGTGTTAAAACAGCCCACACTTCAACTGCGGGCTGTTTTATATGATACTTAAACATCGATAAAATTAAACATGGAACGATATATAATTGACTTTATTCAAACTTAATAAATCTATAAAATTGTATTGAAAGGAAGGTAATAAACCGGGAATGCGATGAAAACACTTCATGAAAACACTTCATGAAAACCTAAAATTCGATTGGTCACTTCAGCTGGATGAGTTGCCGGCTGACGCCATGGAGCGCGCGTCTCATGCCCGCTTTCTAACCTCACTACTGCTGTCAAAAAGCGAAACGGGCAGCTACGTACTAAACATTAATGCTGGCTGGGGAGCGGGCAAGTCATGGTTTCTGCGCCGCTGGCAAACTGAGATAAGCAGTGTTTATCCGACCGTCTATGTAGATGCATGGAAAAATGACCACCTGCAAGATCCACTGTTAAACGTTGTGGCCGAAATTCGTCGCAGCTTAATTGCCCGTACCGATAAAGCGGCACTTGACTCCAGACTGCCGAAGGGAACTTGGCGCCTTTTTAAAGCCGTTGCGCCAGACGTTACAAAAGCTCTACTTAAAAGCCGACTCGGTATCGATTCAGACGATGTTCTGGCACAAATTTTAAGTGACGACCGCTCAGCAGACGCTGGCGCAAAGTTGGTCGAAGCTGCGCTAAAGGCACACGATGAGGCCGGCAATAGCGTGGAGGAGTTTAGAGAAGGCATCACTGGCTGGCTGCGCGCCGTCATTAATACCGCATCCCCGCCACTAAGCTATCCGCTATTTGTATTTATAGACGAGCTGGATCGCTGCCGCCCTACGTATGCTATTGAGATGCTTGAGACAATCAAGCACATTTTCGGTATTGAACACGTAGTGTTTGTAATAGCTACCGATAAAGCTCAACTGCAGCACTCTATCAGGGCGATATACCGTAGTGGATTTGACTCGCGGCTGTATCTGGATCGCTTCTTCAACCGTTCAGTGACACTTAATGAGGTCAGCCGGAAATCTTTTATCCTAAAGCGATATCTCCAACTTACCTCGTTGCGGCACTATTGCGCCAGCGAGCCCAGTGCCATTCTCCTTTTAGACGCGCCTGAACGAGAGGGCGCATTAGTTGAAATCCTAACGGGCATTGCAGACGGATTTTCCATGCAACTGCGCACGGTTGATTTATGGCTCGATCGGCTAGCCATGGCCGTTGCCGCAACGGCGAAAAAGCCAGACGTGCCTTTCCTTGCATTTCTAATGGCGATAGAGACACATGCCCCAGACAAACTGGAAGAAATAATCAGAGGCCGCGACATCTTTGCCACCAATGGAACCACGCCTACAGATTCCCTATCGTTAAAAGCATTCACGCTGCAGTTGCGGTGGAATTATCTGTTATGCGGCGAGGGCATTATACGCGAATTGGAGCGTTACGTCGGGCGGCTTGAGCAAGTCTTTGCATCAAAAATAAGCATGCTTCGCTATTTTCTTGTGCTCAAAGCCGGGCTGATGGAATCTGACAAGGAACAAAACGATCCCGTGAAATTTCTCACACATAGCTTGAATGAATATCTCAGAAATCAGTATCCACGCGCATCGGCCTATCAGGGAGATGATACATCAAACACGTTTCATCAAGAGGTTATTCACATTCTACGGCTTAGGCATGCAAAAAATAACCTCACGCTCGGGGACTATTACGCGTTGTGTCGCCTAGCAACTCATCTCGAATAAACAACACGATACGTCTATTGATGGTGCTTAAAGCTTTAGGTATGTTTATTCAAAAGGGTTAAGCATTAAATTTAACATAAATATCATTATGTGCACCAACGCCTGTTAAGCAATTTGATAATAGCACTTTTTATCCAGTTCACAATGTCACCAGGATACGAAATTTTCACCACTTTTTCTGGGAGAGCTCTGCTGAAGCTGAGCGCCTCAGAGGGTTTATTGATGCACATGCAGCTCAGGGGCTCCGCGTGCCGGAAGAAAACCTGCTGGTAAGAGGCTATTCTCTCGGTAACATTACCCTGACCCTGGAAGACGCTTTTGGTAATTGTGAAATTCATCTACCGGGTATCTTTGTTAATTCAACTATCTCTCTTGAAGGCGTTGTAGGTTGGCTGGCGCAGCGTGGGCTGACTAACAAAAAACAACCGCCATTGGGCTGTTTTTACTGGGATCCGTTTGTATCACTGCTTGGGCATAATATCTCTATGATTCGTCAGGATGTACCGGCAATGCTGGATGCAGTTTTTAAAATCATTGATACCGGAGAAGTATCTTCAGGAACGATTGAAACCCCCCCTCTATTGATTAAAAAGTGAACTACCCTCAGTCTCGTTTGCTACAAGATGATACGTTGGATAAAAAAGGTGGTGGCTGATTAAAAAACAGCCTTAACGTACAATAATTTTCGATATCCAAACTGATCCCCTACTGAACGCCAGGTCAAGCGGCTGATGAAATGCTACTTCGAGTATGGGTGCAGCCGTTCTTATCAACGCACGAGGCGGTGAGCCTGTAAGCATAGCATTGACGAGACTCTTAGCGGCAGCGTACTGGCGCTGCTACGCGAAAATCACATAGGATTAGGGCCCAAACTTGCCGCAGAAAAAGTGCCCGAGCACCACGTGATCAAGATTTCCACTGAGACTCTGGATGACTGCCGACGGGTTCTGGGTCTCCCACACGCACGCCATCCGCTCCATATTTAAGCCCGACGCGACTGCCTCGGTGAACTTATAAAGATGACTGACGCCTCATAAGTGGTTCGTCGTCCGCGTGTCAAAATGCTGCCTATTGGTTCTCGTTGGTGATTTATGGAAGCCATTTACCAACCGGCAAAGAAGCTCATGTCGTCACAAAAAACCTGAGATATATGATGACCAGCGGTTGAAAGGATAACTGATAAAATCTTGTTCTTAAAAAGAAATTATCGGATAATGCTAAAAATTCGCAATAACTTATAATTTTATTAAATTTCAGGAGGTTATATAATGTCCTACGGAGATTTACTGTATCTTGGAGGAATGGATGATTTCTTTAAACACCAAGGAAGATATCCATTTTATGAGAAAATAGAAATTACTGAAGACATAAAATTAAAAAATATATTCTTCAGACACAAATGTCTAAGCTTAATGGAGACAATTGGGGTAGGCGAAAAAAACAAACATTTAGCATCCCCAGAAGAAATATCCATAATAACATACAGGCCGGGGCGTAAATTTTCATCTGATGTTATTAACATAATAAAAAGAATGTCTTCTGACAATTGTGTTAATTTGGCTTTCAACTACTCTGTAAACAAAGAATTTGAGTATAAGGACGAAGTCAGGATCGGATTAAAAAAGGCAAAAATAGATGACCTTATCCTCGCATTTAAAGGTATATTTGAAACTAACCCTCATTTAACCTTAAATGTTATTGCCAGCAATAGTGTTCATATAAAAGGCCTTCAGGTTGACGATCATTTTTATACAGGTTCAATGAACTTTAGTAGTACTGCTGACTCAGTAGCAGAATACAATAAGTCTGGTGATGATAGTTTTTTTAATCACGAACTTATACTTCACTTCGGTAGTGGCGGCAAGCATCTGGCAGGTGAAATATTAAAGAAAATCGGGGAAACTGAAGGTGCTGTAAAATTTACGATGACTGGTAAAAATTATCAGAAACTCCTCTACGAAAAGATATTACCGCTAAGAAAAGTTACAAACCTGATTGCAGACGATAAAGAAATTGCTAAAAAAATGAAAGCCTTAAGAGACAATATCGGCAACACTAACAGTTTGATACGATTATCTATAAATAGTTATTTAAATGAAGGGTTTATTAGTTTTTTCAGGCACGAATTCCATATTTTATCAGAAAGTTATTTTTATTACCAGGATGCAGAAACAGTTTTTAATTTCTTCACTGAAGAAGGTGCCGCTGAAAAATTCATCAATTTTCAAATTGAAATTAATTTGCATAACATAATGCCTCTACACTCAGGTCGTGAAGATGAAGATGAAGATGAAAAAAGTTATGACGATGTCAAAGAGTCTTTAATTTATATAACACAGGAAAAAATTGATGAACATTTAAGCTCATTAATTATGAATGAGTCAGAAATTAAAAAAAACATATTCAATGAATATCAGGGTTCTTTCTATGATGATGGAGAGAGCCCAGGTGATTCATGGGAGATTCATTCAGATAATGAATCAGAAGTTGAAATGGAAAAAAACAGGGTTGTTGTTTTCACATTCATTGAATGTTTAATTGAAGAGCTTTGTGATTTCTTGTGCAAGGAAAACAATTACAAGAAATCATTTTTTTCTAAGTAGCGGAATGATTTAGTACTTACATGGTCTGGCTGGCAGTATAAGTAAATCATCCGAGCACAAAAATTACGACGTTAAGGAATACAGATGTAATCTTTAATAACGCTGGGACAACCCTTCGTCGTAGACCAGCAGCCAGTGCGAGAGATCTCATCCGCAACCGATAAGACCTTCACGCGCCTTGATGACGCCCTTCATCCTCTTCAAGCCTGACCTTGCTTTTTCTGGCCGTGCCAGGCACTGAGCGTAGAGTGCCTGGACGACCCCGCCCTGCCCGCATTTTTTCATTTTCTTGTTTATCACCAGAGGGTTAGCATCGCTAACGGTGCGCGAAACTCCGCCGGGGCCTGCTTTTTATTTCCGGATTACCAGGTTATTCTCCGTATACGGGAGAAAAGCCGGAAAACCGATCCGGGGATGATCCTGTCTGGATCGATTTATTCTCATCGAAGACCCTTTACAGATGCGCGAAAATACGTTCCACACACGCAGACAACGTAGAGTAAAAGTTTGGGTACTTTGCCCCGCGAAATTCCGCAGATTTCACACAGCGACGCCAGTGGTCATAATCTGACCAGTCCGGGCACCGCACGCTATTTTGACTACGAAAGTGCGGTCGCGCTACGCAATCTGGCGACAGCCTTATGGCACGGACATGCCGCGCTACCTGCTGGCACCGGAAGTGGACGTGTTGCTCTCAAAGGTGACCGATCTCCGCAAACGCCTGTTCATTGATGCCATGTGGAACACCGGCGGGCGCCTCAATGAGATCCTGCCCCTCACCCGGGGAGACTTTGTGCTGGACGATCCGATCACGGGTACACCCCTCACCTCGTCGTTTGTGATGCTGCGCACGCTCAAGCAGCGCAGGCTGGAAGAATCTGCCGGCAGCCGGTCCCGTCGCCGCGGGTGCCCGACAAAAGAAGAGCAGCAGGCTGAGCTGGAAGCGCAGGCGGAGATACGCGATAACCCGCCGTGGGCCGTGCCGCTCACCGATCCGGCCTCCGTCCAGCGGCTGAGGGAATGGTTTGCGAACGTGTAACTCACCGCCGGCGCAAGGCTCTGGGATATCCGGAGCGAAGCCACCGCCCGCAGCTGGATAAGTCACGCTGTAAAGGACGCAAAGCATGACGGTGTCACTTTCTCGATCCGGTCGGCCCCGCCCAGGACGTTCCGGGATTCGTTTGCGATGCATCTGGTTCAGCACCAGGTGCCGCAGAAGGTCATTCAGCCCCTGATGGGCCATAAAGACGCGAAGTCGACCGAATGGTATACGCGGGTATTTGCGCTGGACGTAACGCGCCAGCTCGGCGTGCGGTTCACCATGGATGCCGATGAGGCCGGCCGGCTGTTAATGCGGTTATGATCAGTGGCGGTCGATTCCTGCTGTCTGAATGACCGGAGACGCTTTTCCGGTGCAAACCAGATATTGCCACAGGCGCGCGGGCCGGCGACATACAGCTTGTTTCGCGTTGACGGCGGCAGGTCACTCTGACGACTGCGGGTGATAAAGGGCGAGTGCGAGTTGCCCAGCACAATGGCTCTTCAAAGATGGGGGCGACGAAATATAGTTGCTCGTGGCCACAAAAAACTGTAACTGCCGTTAAGTTGCCAGCGTGTTCAAAAGCTTTTTCATGTTCACATGACTGAGTCGATTCTCCAGTTCCTCTGACAAAGGGCATCTGGCTCTCTGTACTGTTCACGCAGGCGCAGGGCGAACTTCGTTTAAATGAAGCATGCCTGCCTTCGCAGCGATTGCGAACAGAAATACCGTCTTCCGTAATCTCAAGACTGGCTTCGGGACGCGCATGCGGGCCCGATCGGATCCCGAACCGGAAGGTTTCGTGACCCTCATTAACGCCGGACAGATGCTCTTCATGAAAAAGGTTTTCTGTTGACGCCAGGTATCCTCCGGCCTGTATCTTTCAGCCAACGGAACGTTAATGCTGAAGAGCGTGCGGGTGTACTCCTGCGCGGCATGGTCGCTGTCAATTCGGGCGCTGTCCAGATGCATATGATGAGCATACCGGCAGAACCCGGCATAGGGACGACCAAGGAATGTCATGTATTTCACAGCATAATATTCAAACGGGAAATTTGTCGTATCCTCTTCCAGAATGTGCATTATATCCTGACCATACATATCCAGCATTGGCGCAATATGCATTCTCAGTCTGTCTTCATCTCTCTGCATAAGATTCGATCAGAATTACCTTTATCGCTGAGTAAAACGTCTGCGATGAGTCCGGACTGAAAATCGGCGCGACGCACACCGGCCTGAAACTCCAGTACCGCATTACGGGAAATCAGTGATTCTATCCGGTGTCAGCTTCCACTTTAGGCAACATCCAGCGCAAGCAGAACCGCGCTTTTACCCGACTCATTGTCACCAATCAGCACGCTTTTTCCACGCTGGAAATTCAGCTGGAGAGAGTGAAATTTCCTGAAGTTCCTTAGCATAAGATGAGTGATCACGGGTATCCTTTCTCCTGCAATCCAGTCAGAACGTTATTGTCAGCAATCCTCAGACCATCCGTACTCAGCCGATAGTGAATCAGGCCCGATCGCTTCTGTTCCTTGATGTCATCGCTGGGGCTTTTACTGTGCATTCGGGATGAAGATCTACCGGGTTCAATTCATATCGTCTTTCTTGATACACCTGATTGCAGTAATGCGATGCTCAGCCAGATTTAATAGCAACTGTAAAAAGCGGAAGAAATAAAGGAATTAATGAGATGCGGGCTTGGATTCTGGTCTGAGGGAGAGACGCCCAGAACCGGGTGATCCAGCCTGTATGCCTTAAATCAGTGAGAATACCCGCTTCTTGAGCAACTCAGGCGAGCTGGAATAGTATCCACATCCTGATGAACTTATGCCTGATGATATTCACGGCTCTCTGGCCACTGACAAAAAGCCGACTTAATATCGGCATTATCAGATAAAAAACAGGTGGGAATTTCAAGCTGAAATAATTTTAACTTATTCAATTAAATCAGCTATTTAGAAAAATATCGCTTTGGGTAAAATATTATGATGAATTCCTGATATTTTCTCACAGAGGCATCGACAGCAGGGTCTGATCACTGGTCGCTCACAGACTTAATCATCATGCGATCAATGACGCTCCGGACGGCGGCATCAAGCTCAGCCTGACAGGTCGCAGAAAGACGGGAGAATTCGTAAGTGACAAGACGTTTATCAGCATCGGTTTTTTTTCGGGCGAACTGCTTTTTATCAGTAAACTCCGCCAGCTTCTCTGTCACGACTTTTTTGGTGCCCGCCGCTTTGCGGGGCCCTTCGCTTTCAGCACGAAAATAGCTGATTATCCGGTTCTTATAAGCGGGCTCGGTAATATCATGAGATGCATCCTCTTCCATCCGGCTGCGAACGCAACCGACTAAGGCGTCAGTGGTGATTTGTCTTGCCCGTGCTTTATCCGTCACCTCCAGCAGGGCCCGGTAATCACTGATAGAAAACTCGCTGACAGAGGGGAAAACCGCGATGATTTCATCTGGCACAGCGGCAGCCTGAAAAGCCCGGGTTACCTTGGCGGCAGACAGCCCTTCTGCGGCAGCTATCTCTGACTGATTCATGTCTTCCGGATACATGAGTCTGAGGCGTTTTCCGAGTTCACGCAGCGTATGCTCTTTTGCTGTCTGAATGTCCACAGCCAGTTGTCTGGCATCAGAGAGAGACAAGGCATCACGCGTCACCAGCACCTCAAATGCGGTTCCGTTGTAAATGCAGGCGGCACGACGTCGTGAACCATCCAGTATCTCAGTTCGACCATTAACCTCACGTCCGATGGCAGGAAAGAACTGCTGGAGCCGGATGGTCCGGGAAATATCACTGACCGATTCACGCGTCAGAAATGCCTGATCACGGCCGTTTACCGTGGCATCAACAAACGTCTGCGTTTCGATGTCGTCATGCAGTACCTTGGTCAGGACAAACCGGGCCTGAGCACCGGACTTGAGGGTAAACACCCGCTCACTGTCTGACTCGTTCATCATTTTTGAAAAACTGGAATTACCCAGTTGCCGGCCCAGTTTGACCATTTCCTTTTTCATTTCACACCTCTGATGAATTCAATCCTTTTAAACACGGCCTGAGTGAAACGCTCCGCCTCACGCTTCGCTTTCTTGAGCGCCTCGGCGCTTCCCGGATAGGAACTGGGATCGGCACTCACAATAGTGTCGAAGCTTTCGCCGCAGCGCTCAAACCCGTCAAGTCTGGGCAATGTCGCGTCAAGAATGTAAGAGGTAAAAACATCACGGGCGAGTCCGTGTGTCATTTCATGATCCCGCTTTGAGGTCATTTTCGACATGAAGCCAATATTTCCCTTTATCTGCGGCGTGATGCCCTCTTCTTCAAGCTGCTCAATCATCTCAGGCAGCCGCGTAAGGTACTTAAGGGTAGAGTGAAAATCGACCTGTGCGGGCGGTGTGGGCGTGAGCAGCAGGTCACTCGCGGCGAGTGCATTCAACATAAAGGCATCGAGATGAGGACCAGTATCAATAAAGATAAAATCGTAATCAGAACCGACACGATCAATAATCGTCCGGCGTAACACTTCTGAGGGAAGCCTGTCAGGCAAATGCTCCCTGACGAGATCATTCCACTGACTTGCGATAAAACCATCATCAATAGAAGCAGGAATTACATCGACACCGGGGATAATGGTGGGTTTAATGATGTCCTCTCTGAGCTGGGCAGCATCCAGATCGTTAAGCATTGCCTGTGCAGCAGTTTCCATTATGGAACCAATGCTGTTTTCCTGGCTGAGAAACATGGTACTCGAGGCCTGGGGATCGAGATCAACAACCAGAATACGAAGATCGTGCTGAAGAAGATCCTGATGAACCCGCAGGCCGTGCGCCAGAGTCACCGTACTGACGGTTTTCGATACCCCGCCTTTCAGGTTCACAACAAAAATAACAAAAGGCCCATCCCCCGCGTGCACATCACGATATTTTGGCACTTTACGGTGAGCATAGATATCGACAACGTCCTGGATGGTCAGGGCGTAATGCCGGGTGTTACCGGCATCTTTTTTACCAAAAACATGTCCCTGCGATTCCATTTCTTCAATGGCCTGCTCAACGGCACGGCGGCTGAGTTTCGGAAGGTTAGCCACGGAATTGCGCGTGAATGTCTGATAGTACTGATCGAGACCAAACTCATTTCTTCTGACTGAAATATCGTCGCTCATGCTGCGCAGCATCGCGCTCGCTCTGCGGGCCGTCTCGTCCACGCCACCGTAATGACTTTTCATTTAACCGTTCCGTTGTCAATTTTGAAACTGATTGTACATCTGAAAAACGTCAGATCAACTTATTTCGTCAAAACATAAAAATGTTGTACAAGCGGAGAATATGCCAACTGACAGTTTTGTTCAGTCTGTCATTCAAAAGTCATCCAGGTAAGATAGAAAGTTTAAAACAGCCTTCATCAGTAAAATGCAAACTGACAATCACCTACCCTTGTTTTTTTGCGGTTTAAAATGATGATTTTATTGATAATTATATCTATATTTCAGATTGAAATTCCCATGTGTATTGTCTGCAAAGCTCAGGGAAACGGTATGCTAACTCACTTATCAGGTCTGGATTCACAGGATTGAAGTCACGTTCATTAGACCACCTGGAATAAACGCCAAATTGTTGTCTCAGATACATCTGTCGGTGACCACACGGCTCAGGTCTGATGAATTTGTTCAGGATATACGATACGGCCGTAAATATGCTTTAAAACCTGAAGAGTCTTCTAATGCTTATTGACTGCTTTGGTTAATCTCCCAGATAAAGATGTGTGCTGAAAGGATATTTTATTCTCCTCCGGAAACATGTGCGCCAGAGGGTAAATGGATATGTAATAAACGAATGTGTGTACTGATGGGGAACCCCTTTTCTATACATGAGCAGGCTGAATGAACAGCATCCTTACTTTTATGGGCATCGTTACAGCAGACATTACCAGGCCAACACAACAGCTACGTGGCTGGGCAAACTATGTCTTAACCAACCAGCTGGATATGTGTGTTGGCGGGATGGCTCCGCTCTCTGCGCTGAAATACACGGCTGCAGTTTCAACGGATAAGAACCTGAAAATATGTGCGCTGACGGGGGACAGGCGAATTAATCCAATGCTCAATGTGTGCTGGAGGGTGTAAGTAACGTCCTGAGTTGCAATTATGTGTGCTGGCGGGTACCTCACATGCATTATAAACAGGAATATATGTGTGCTGGCGGGATGAAAATACCTGCAAATTGTCCCAGTGAAAGATAACTGTGAAGCGACTGGTACTGGTGTGTGTGCTGACGGGTAACAATTCTGTGTATAAGGCTCAAAATGTGTGCTGACGGGTAAAATCCTACCTGAATGATCGAACATGTGTGCTGGCGGGTGCTAACTCACCGTTGAGAAATGAATATGTGTGGTGACAGGCGCATCTGCACAAAAAACGCTGATTATGTGTGCTGGCGGGTTCATCGGCAGGGATGTTGCTTCAGAGCCGGGCATTGCCGTGACGAACACGTATTTATCCCAACAGCACACACTTAAATGTCGGAAGGTTTCAGCTTGGGGTTACGTTTATGAATGATAACAAAGTTTTCGCGGGCTTTACGGACGAGCGAAAATTCCAGATAACCGATGTTCTGTAACTGCTCAAGCGCCTTTTTGATCGTACGGTTTTGTTCACTGACAGAACTGCTGAGAGAAAGGCGCTCGCGCAGTCTTGAGAAGCTGACTGGAATCGGATTGGCAGGAAGACTTTCTATGAAAGTATAAATCGCCTGGGCGGCTTCCTTCTTTGGAAGAGCTTTAATGGCGTGGTGCTGCAAAAGGACTCTGTAATCTAACTGGAAAAGCTCCCACAGTTTTTCATCAGCCTCCAGCTGAACAATATCTCGCTCAGCATCAAAATAACCCGTCTTGAGAAGGCCGGTCTGATAACTTCCTCTCGCATCACTCCCGCGCTTGAAAGAGATTGATTTATTACGTAGTTTGCCCAAAGACTCATGAATGGTAAGCCGGAGTCGGGCGTCAATTCGTTTAGCAGAAAATCCACACCCTTTGGCAAACTCAGTGAACTTCAGTTCGATTTTGTTTGATGCCAGACCATACTTGCTGAAGGCATAAATTACTCCAATCCAGACCTTGAAATCACTGTCCATATTGAGTCTTGGCCCAGAAATGTTGATGTGATCATAGCCTTCAGCCCTGGCTATCTCTAACTGTGAGAATAATTCAGATGCATCCACTACATTATTTTCGCCCTGAGATTTTGTGGGCTTGGGAACAAAAACGCCAAGGCGCATAAGCGCTACGGGCTGTACGGTATTATTGGAATTTACTGTGAGTTGTTTGTCCCTGCTTATCATGTCACTGTAGAGTGCGTCGCCAATAAATGACTCATCTTTCATACAATTATCTCACTTATTAGTCACAGGATCTTACTGTGAGTAAAGATCGCCTTTATCCCACCAGCACACACATTACATCCCAACAGCACACATTACCAGCCTACCAGCACACATGTTTATCCCACCAGCACACACGATTATCCCGCCAGCACACATCTGTAACTGGCCTAAAGCCAGTCACCACAAGGCCTGAGAGATAGCGGGATCTATTGGGAGTTATAAGGATCTTAATGGAATATTTATTGGATCTAGCCTGTGCACATGTGGATAAACAATTATCTTTACTAACGCGCCTATCGGCTTGTTCAACGAGAACCGCACACGCAAAAAATTTGCGAATGCGATTCCCGTTATCGATAAGGGCTTGATCAGAACAATACAGTTTGATCAGTTTACTAACTTCCAGACATGAACCGGTACGCGGTCAAATAGCTTTCCCACTGTCAGTTCGGCTTTACGGTGATCGTATGCTGAGGTCATCGCATAGTCTTCTTTTGGATCGCCTTCGTACTTCAGGTGTTCGTACACGGTCTCCAGCGTGTCCATCGAACGACAACGCCTGAATTTCATCAACCAGTCTGTTTTTGTCATACATTGCCTTAAATAAATGGTCTCTCATGGCAAGGGATGGGCCATGAACCAAAAGATTTTGCTGAGTGGAATGACTGCAAAGTTTAAAATGATTTCTAACGTAGAAAAACGAGAACAGGCATGTGTTTTGCAGTTCTGTAAACGCTTGTCTGACCCCGAAAATAACAGGAGGAAATTCGCCATAACATGAAACCGCATACTGTTGATTCTTCGATTTTCAGTCTTGTGCGTTACGATGCAACCAGTGGCCTTCCCGAACTGGAGTACATTAGCGGAAGCAGTCGCCGCTGGCTGGGCGTTCCGGTCAGAGTTTACCACACCTTCTGCAGGGCCAGAGATCCGGATGCCTGTTTCCGGAGCTGTATCGACGGGTACTACACTTCTCTTCGCGGGAAGCTGACTTTCTGAGGGGGATTCTGGTTCATTTTTCCCGTTCATTTCAGCCATCATTCTCGCATAATCTTCGTAGTGAGTTTCTGACCTTACACGGCTGAACGAAAGTGAGAACCGGTGCTGGTAGCCACAGCGTTTATTTCGTGCGGCCTGCATCAGCGTCTGCTGGACCCACAACCAGAAAGCACGTCCTTTATCTGAGGGCACGGGATATCCGGCCTTTTTCATGATTTTGCGCGCAACACTTTCGCTCCAGCCATTTATCAGTGACAGCGCACCATTAATATCACCACGTGATGTCAGTAAGTTAATTTCATGAAACTGGTTCATATTATCCTCTCCGTATCTGTTGTTCAGATTATCGGGACGAGGATTCATTACTTCAGTCGATAATTGTTATAAGTTATTAAAAATCTTTAGCTGTGAAAATAATTTGTTTATTTTTTGATCGCGTCAGATGTATTATTAAATTCTAATTAAACAGGATGAGTAAATAATGACAAAAACTAGTTTTTTCTGTCTGCTTCTTTTTACACTGCCCATTTTTTCCTGTTCCGGAACAGACCTTCAGGCGGGTTTTTCACCGGGCGGTACTGCTCAGGAACTCATCATCAGCTTCATACGTTCAGCTACGGGTTCTGCTGACGTGGCTGCTTACGAATTTACCAGTGAGCCTGTGGCAGACGCGCTTGTGCAGCTCTCGCGCCGCGGTGTCCCTGTAAGATTAGTGGCCGACGAAAAGAAAAGTCACGACCGCTGGTCACTGGTTAATGCGCTGGCCTGTTCAGGTATCCACGTCAGAACAGATGCGCAGTACAGTATTATGCATAATAAATTTATCGTGACAGGAAATAACGGCGTGCAGACTGGCTCTTTTAATTACACCTCGTCGGCGGAAAAGCGTAATGCCGAAAATGCGCTGGTTATCAGAGACAGTTTGCCAGTGAGTAAGCAGTATCAGGATGAATTTAACCGGCTCTGGGCGGAATCATCGCCTGTACAGTGCAGACGTTAATAAAAATATAATGAATATTTCCGGTAAGGTGGGCTGTATATGACCAGGAAAAAAGTGTATCCGGTTTACTTCACCGGTCAGCGTGGCCGGCACGAGGCGTCAGAAGATTTCCAGCAGAACGAAACGCCTGTCTGGCAGCGCTGGCTGAAGCATGCCCGCGACAACAAAAAGACCACGGTGGTCACCTGCAGCTGCCTGCCGGCAGAGACCGATCCCGTAAAACGCCGCCTGAAGGTGCATTATTCTCAGGAGACTGAACGCTGCTGGCTCTCCTCCTACGCCTTTACAGGTAACGAACACAAGCCGGACTGCCGGTTTTATTCGGTGTGGTCAGACGAACGGCAGGCGGAGATTTATCAGGGGGATGCGGTCCGCACCGCTGCGGACGGCACCATTGTGGTCAGGCTGCCTACCGGCCTGCAGAAAAAGGCACCGTCAGAATCAAAACCGGCTGAAGACGTGTCCGGTGATGAACCGGTTAAGCGTAAGCGCCGGCCCTCGATGCGTCTGCTGGGGCTGCTTCACCTGCTGTGGGAACAGTCCGGCATCAACGTCTGGCATCCCGCTTTCGATAAAAAGAAACGCACGCCCGGCTGGGTGAGCTGGCACCTGCAGCAGACTGCAGGCCGGATACGCGTCGGCCGCGTGCCGCTGGAGGAATCGCTGCTGCTCATGGCCATGAAGGGAACGCCGCAGGTTATTTCAAACCGGGAACACCTGAGAGCGGCCGAAAAGAACAAACGGCGGCTCATTGTGGTTTCTGTGCTGGCCAGCTGGAATGAGTCTGCTGAAGTACGGCTGCAGACCACACTGCCGCTGGGGCTGTTTTTCGGTTTCCCTGACCTGGTTCTGCCGGAGGACGTGCGACTGCGCCTTGAGCGGAGCTTTGGCCGTGAGCTGGGCGACTGGCGCCGGGGCATGAAGGTCGTGGTCATCGTGGAAACGGAGCCGCCAGAAACGACGTTCAGGCACACAGACGGTCGTAACCGGCCGTCCAGCTGCAGTACCGTCATCGACGTGGCGCTGATGACGGTCAGCCCCCGGTTTATTCCGCTGGATTCAGGCTATGAAGGAATGGTTGAAGACCGGCTGTGGCAGGAAAAACGTGCCTTCATTAAGCCGCTGCGCTACGACGGCGAGGATGATGTATTCCCGGATTTCGTGCTGCAGGACGTACCCGGCGTGGATGCGCTGCCGGTGGAAGTCTTCGGCATGAACACGCCTGAGTACCTGCAGCGTAAGCAGGTGAAAACGGCCTATTACGATGCGGAATACGGTCAGGGAAACTGGTGGTACTGGAACGCTACTGAGCATTCTGAAATGCCCGCACTTCCTCCCCGGTGAGCCTCGCTGCGGGTATGTATATAAGATCAGACAAAGAGCAACTTTACAGAACGGTCGCATCGTTGTCTGGTCTGTAGCGCCGTTTCGATATGCCGGCATCACCTGGGTAGTTCTCAACCCCTGAGAATATACCGCAATCTGTACTTCCAGCAGCGAAAAGGCCGGAGAGGAGTATCAGGAATCGTATTTCAGTAGATTTTCAAGACTCTTATTCCATAAGCCCATTAACTGACCAGAATTTTTCATAACCCAGTCTGAGACTGTTTTCAGGGAATCCGGACTGAATCTCGTACCCTGGCTCCCCATGAGTCTGCCATCATGAATAGCAAAAACATGCGCACTGTTCCGTTTTCTGAAAACAATGGCCGGTTCAGCGTCAGGTTTAGGGCATATAATAAAGACTTCTCCCCCAGTAAAATCTCCGTCCTTTAAAACTCCGTTCAGTTCTTTAAACTGCTCGGAAGTGATGGAGTATATACCTGATTTTTCAAGCTCTGAACGCCCGTGCAATTCGAAGTCGTAAGGTACGTATACATCTGGTTTCTCCATGAACTCAATGGAGAGAATACGCTCAATGGGCAGGGTTTCTGTGTGAATATACCAGGTGTCATGCTTCAGCTTGGGACTCTTTGCCCACCTCTTCACTTCACTGTCAGAAAGTTTATCAGGATCAACCCAACCTTTTATTCCGAGGAAAATACCCCACACTGAAGGCTGCTCATATTTGCGTAAAAGCTTTTTAAATGGGTAAAGCGTTTCTTGCTGCTTGAGCCAGGCTGAATCTACTGTAAGACGAACAAGTCTCTTATCATGAGTTCCTCTAACGGGACCATTTGCATAAGGACCGGCGTTTTTTTTCAAAAAATCTTTATCTTTTTCGTTGAATGTACCGTCTGCTAAACCGTGCCCATAGGGTAATGGGGATGAAGTGTACCAGCTATGACCATAAAGCATCTTTCCATCTTGCAGGCAAAAATAACCTCTGTTTATTCCTTCCGATGCCAATATTCCGTGCAGCATTACAACGCCTGTAAAATGATACAGTTTCATTTTATATCCTTATGCAGTTATGGCTGTTTCTGAATGATGTTTCTCTGTTTTAAGCCACTATGGAACAAGACAAAGGACGTGCTTCTCTGGTTGTCCATCTTGACTCAATTCCTTTAGCATTAAGGGCAGCTGCCATACGCTCTGCCTGTTCACGACTGGCAACGGAGAAGCTGACGGGATGTGGTTCAAACCATACCATCACAGAATGAGTCGTATTCAGTGAGGTATAAAGTGGACGGGACTCAATTACAGGCGCTATCGCATTACGGCCGTTCAGTTCAGGTACTTCGCTGAAAATGCCGGAAAGGTAATCATCAAGGCATTCGATAAAGGCAGGACGTACTGTTAACAGTTCGGGATTGTCTTCTGAACTGTTCCACTGCTTTGCCTGTCTTCTCAGACTGTCCAGAAGCGATAACGATTCATAAGGTATCTTTTTCCCGGTACTTCCCCCCCTAATCGCGGACTCCAGCTGGTTTATCCTGAAAGACTGTTGCCTGATTTTCCGCATCATATAAATGCACAGCAGCAACATGGCCACAAACGCACTGCCCAGTAAAATGATCATGTTTGTATCCTCTCAGCCATACAACCTGATTTAAGCGGGCCCAATCGTGATAGGGCCTTATCGTTTGATACTGTTCCCATGCATAGTGTTAAGATCGGTAAAAACCCCTTGTCGTAAGCGCCGTCTCACTTCTCAGCATGTTGAGTTTTCTGCTTACATATCCTTCAGCAGTTTATCTGCAGTTGAGCGAAGCCAGGCGTAAAGTTTTTGTCCGTTTTCTGAGAAGGTGTTCAGCTGGATATTGCGCTTCACTATATCCCCGTCACAATTTCTGATATTTCTCAGAAGGGTTCCCAGCGTTCCTGTATCATCATCAATAACCACCCTGGCCCGGTACTCCGCAAACTGGTTGAGGGTAAGATCGATATACCATTTGTCCAGCTTCGTGATGACGTGGGATTTTATTGATGACTGGTGTTTTTCCCTGAATTCAGCTGTCGTTTGCATATGGACAATTACTGGCGTCAGTGTCGGGTAGCTGTCCTTAAGGTACTGCGCCAGGAAGTTACTGGACAAATCACAGCATCCGTGCGGGAAATTATTCATGCCTGACCCCCATCGCGGCATGCTGAAACATTCGTGCGATCGGGTGTCGGCGGCAAGTACCAGTGCGTTGCGGAAAGCATGAATACTGCGTCTGATTTCTGGTGTCATTTATTCTCAGTTCCTTTGGATTCTGCAGAATTTTCTTTATGAATGGCCCATATCCGTTTGACCTGACTTATGCTGCACCCTGCAAGAGTCGCTGTGCGCGCAATCGTCATGCCAGATTCACGAAGGGCAATGATACGTTCATGTGTTTTGGGTTCAGGTCTGCGCCCTTTATACTTTCCCGAAGCCTTTGCCAGCTCCACACCCTGCCTTTGCCTTTCACGTCGGGTTTCGTAGTCGTCCCGTGCTGTTTGTAGTGCCACCTTAAGCAGCATGTCCTGCACAGATTCGAGCACGATTCTGGCCACGCCGTCCTGGCTCACGGCCAGTTCTGACAGATCCACTATGCCGGGGATGGCCAGCTTTGCTCCCTTAGCCTTTATCGAGCCGATCAGCCTCTCGGCCTCCGTAAGTGGAAGACGGCTGATGCGGTCAATCTTTTCGGCCACAACCACCTCACCGGGCTGCAGGTCGGCAATCATGCGCTGGAGTTCAGGGCGGTCAGCCCTGGCACCGGAAGCCTTCTCTTTATAGACGCCGGCGACATAAAAACCCCTGCCCCTTGCATCCTCAATAATGCTGTTCTGTCGTGTCAGTTCCTGTTCATCCGTACTGACCCGAAGATAAATACGTGCAATCTGCATAGGTTTAGCGGTCCCGCCCTCTTAACGTAAATAATCCATTAGCGCCTCGCGGCCGCCGTTGTCTTGAGGCATGACGCTGACAATGCGTCTCAGCGCAGCTTTGTGTGAGGGCGTACTGTTCACGAGCACCATAAGCGTCCGCTGTGCCTCTGTCGCCGAACGGCTGGCTGACGAGTATTTACGGGTTCTCAAAAGACGGTCCCATGAATTGATGTTCATCTGGCGGTTTGTCAAAACATACATGGCTGTAAGCGCCTGACGCACCTCAGTCTCCTCTTCGGGCAATTCACCCTCCGCACAGAAGTCGCCAGGGGGACTGAGATAAGTTTCATCCAGTGTATGGTTAACTAAAAGGCTGAAGGGGTTCACTGCGACCTCCGGGAATGTTTTCAGTGCGGGCAAACGATGTTAACTGAGGGAGTGAAATTCCCTGTACGTCGTCCCATGAATATCTATGTCGTCCCGTAGCCTGATTTCAACGGGAGCATCCGGGCTGAGAAACGCGATTTTCTCAGCGTGTTTAATGTCAGTCGTGCAGATGCGCAACTATTCCGACTCTCATTTAAGCAGAATCCCGTAGAGCATCAGGTTGACGTCATTGACAGTTGCCACATGTAGAACGCTCTCCACCCTTCCCGAAAAAGTTTTTGTTTTAGTCACTGGCATGCATAACCCCTTTTTTATTAAGGTCTTGTTACGGTCAGTTTGAGTATACCCAAAATAGCCATAATTAAACTGGAACAACAAGCGCATAAGCCTTCCTGATATTTTCTGTTCCGTCTTCCGGCATTCATCCTTTCTGTCAGCCTGCAACGCCTGAAAACAGGATGTTTTAAAATGACCACTACGGTGCGCACCGTCGCTTCAGCAACAGCCCGGTGGTGGCCATCACTTAAATTACGGGGGGGCTTATTTCAGCGAGTAAAATCCTGTGATAGTTTGTATCAATGGGAGTAATCCTAAAAAATAATCATAACCGTTTAACTGTTTCCGGGTGACATATGGGGTTTTTCGTTTCTTTCAGGCGCCTGCGCGCCTGTGTGGCTTCTGCCGTGGTGCTCATGTGTCTAACACCCGCAGCATTCGCGCTCTCAAACGGCTGTACAGCCGTGAATAACCTGTCCGGCTCGACATCACTGTCCTACAGCGCCAACAGGTATCCGGCGTCGGATTTCTCGCCGGGTGACGCGCTGACGCTGAGCTTTACCGACAGCGGCGCAGGCAAGGGCTCTCCCCCGATGAACACCGACAGCGTCAGCCTTGCCCGTAATGACCTGAGTAAAGCCCAGACCTACAACGCCACCAACTCAACCAGCACCTCCCCGCATACAGTCTCCATTACCGTCCCGGCCGGCAGCCTGGAAGCCAACGGCCTTGCCGTCCGCGCCACCACGTCGCACGGCCAGATAAGTGACCTGGTGTTTAACTGTACGGGCGCCGCCTCTTCTTCCGGTGATGCCACCCTGTCAGGCCTGTCGCTTTCAGCCGGTACCCTCTCGCCGTCGTTCAGTTCCGGGACCAGCAGCTACAGCGCTTCTGTCGCAAACAGCGTCACGTCAGTCACCGTCACGCCGGTGGTCAGTGAAAGCCATGCCACGGTAACGGTTAACGGCACGGCCGTGGCTTCGGGCTCGGCGTCTCAGAGCATCAGCCTGGCCACCGGAAGCAACAGTATTTCCGTGGTGGTGACGGCACAGGACGGCACCACGCGCTCATACAGCATCACCGTTACCCGCGGGGAGGCCCCGCCGGTGTCGGCAGACAGCAGCGCAACCGTGGCGGCGAACAGCGCGAATAACACCATCCCGCTGGCCCTGAGTGGCGGCACGCCCACCTCGGTGACCCTTGTGACGTCACCTGCGCACGGCAGCGCCACCGTTTCAGGTACCACGGTCACCTACACGCCGGTGGCCGGTTATTCCGGCAGCGACAGTTTTGTCTGGCACGCGGCAAACAGCGGCGGGACGTCAGCGGACGCCACGGTGTCCCTGACCGTCAGTGCCCCCACGCTTGCCCTTTCTCCCGCGTCCGGTTCGCTGCCCTCTGCCACAGCCGGCACGGCCTGGTCGCAGACGCTGACCGCGTCAGGCGGCACGGCCCCTTACACCTGGAGCAGCACGGCACTCCCGCCGGGCATCACGCTGAGTGCATCATCGGGTACGCTGTCAGGAACGCCCTCTGCGTCGGGCAGTTACAGCTTTCAGGCCACCGCGACGGACGCCCGGGGCGCCACCGGCAGCGCCAGCTACACGCTGAGCGTGAGCGCCGCCGCGCCGGTGGCCAGCGACAGCGCCGCCACGGTGGCGGCCAACAGCAGCGGCAATGCGCTCCCCCTCAGCCTTTCCGGCGGTGCGGCCACTTCTCTCAGCATTGTGACGCCGCCTTCGCACGGCAGCGCCACAGTCTCCGGCACCGGGATAACCTACACGCCCGCCGCCGGTTATTCCGGCAGCGACAGCCTCACCTACACCGCCAGCAACAGCAGCGGGACGTCAGCCGGCGCACGGATTTCAGTCAGCGTGTCTGCGTCAGTGCTGACGCTTTCCCCGCCGGGCGGCGCGCTGCCGCCTGCAACGGCCGGAAGCCGCTGGACGCAGACCGTGACCGCGGGCGGCGGAACGGCGCCTTACGGCTACACCGCCGTTAACCTGCCGGCTGGGCTCACGGTCAACGGCGCGACCGGCGAACTCTCAGGGACGCCTGCCGCCTCGGGGAACTACAGTTTTCAGGTCACGGCCTCGGACAGCCTGGGCGCCAGCGGTACCGCCAGCTACACGCTTGCGGTCAGTGCCGCTGCGCAGTCTCTCCGGCTGCAGCCGGGCGGCGGCCCCCTGCCTCCGGCCACGGCCGGAAAAATGTATGCACAGACCTTCAGCGTCACGGGCGGCACCGCCCCATACCGCTGGCAGCTCAGCGGCCCCCCGCCTGCCGGCCTGTCGTTCGCTGACGGCCAGCTGAGCGGCATCCCGCAGGCTGCCGGTAACGGCGCGTTCACCGTTCTGGTCACGGATGCCGGCGGAAACACCGTTCAGGCGGGCTACACCCTGTCTGTCGGAGCCGCCGGGCCGCAGGCCACAGACCACAGCGCCACGCTCGTGGCCGGCCAGTCGGTGACCGTGAGCCTGACCGGCGGCGCAACGGGCGGGCCGTTTACCGGCGCTCAGCTGCTTGAGCAGCCGGACAGCAGCGTGGGCACTGCCGCAGTGCGCGCCGCAGGCAGTGACTTTCAGCTGTTCTTTACCGCCGCCGCACAGGCCAGCGGTACCGTTGCACTCAAATACGTGCTGACCGGCCCGGCGGGCACGACCGCCCCCGCGCAGGTCCTGCTGACCATCACGGCCCGCCCCAGCCCTGCACAGGATGCTGACGTCATTGGCCTGGTGAGCGCACAGTTTCAGGCCGCGCAGAACTTTGCCCGCGCGCAGCTGCGCAACTTCGGCGACCGCCTCGAGCAGCTGCACAGCGGGAACAGTATCGCCTCTGACATGACCGGCATCCGCTTTTCGATGCCTTCAGCCCGGCCGGAGCACGACGCGGACCAGAAAATGTGGGCCACCGCGTGGCAGCAGCAGAAAGCCTTCATGAACGACATGCCGGCACAGCCACGCATCCCCTCACTGCCGTTTTCCTCTGAACAGCAGGCGCAGCGGCTTTCCTACTGGACCGGCGGCTATGTGGACTTTGGTGGCGACAGGGCCGGCGGGGTCCGCTTCAGCCACACCACCGTGGGCGTGACCACGGGGGCCGACTACCGGTTCACCCGGGCCTTCACCGCCGGCATGGGCATCGGTTTCGGCCGTGACGTCAGCGACATCGGCGACAGCGGGTCACGCACGAACGGGCGTGCGTTCAGCTCAGGGCTTTACGGCAGCTATCATCCGGGCTCGTTTTTCGTGGACGGCCTTGTCGGGCACGGGCTGATGGACTTTGACAGCAACCGCGCTGTTACCGGAACCGGTGATGAAGCCCGGGGCAGCCGGTCGGGGCGGCAGGTCTTTTCCTCGCTGACGTCCGGTTATGACTTCCGCACGTCCGACAGCCTGCTTTCACCCTACGCCCGCCTGCAGTACACCCGCACCTGGCTTGACGGCTACAGCGAGACCGGCGCGGGCGCCTACAGTCTGGCCTTTGCCCCCCAGACGGTTTCGCAGTTGACTGCCGGCGCGGGGCTGCGCGGTGAACGCCGCATCCCGGCGCGCTGGGGCGACCTGCGCCTGCAGGGCCGCGTTGAGTATGCGCAGGCGCTCAGCGACAGCGGCTCCGCCCGCGTCGGCTATGCCGATACGGCCAGCGACACCTGGCGCGTGCCGCTCACGGAGCCCAGCCGGCAGACGGTGACGGTGGGGGCCGGCATGGATTTTCTGCTGCCGCACAGCATCACGCCGGGCATTGCCTACCAGGGAACGCTGGGGCTGGATGCACAGCGCACGCGCGAGCAGATGGTGATGCTGCGGGTGAACATCGGTTTCTGATTACAGCACTGACGGATTCAAGACCTGCCGGGCGGTACATATCAGCGCCTGGCAAAAAGGAATGTGGCTGCAGAGTGCAGTCCTGTGTCATATGCAAACCAGCAGTTTTCCCAACAGGAGAATACCATGTCAACTGTTTCACCCGGGCAGGATGAGCCCAGCATCAGCGAACGTGTCAATAAGGTGATGGAAGAGCAGGAACGGATGGCCGTCACACAGGCTGAAGAAGAGACCGAGCAGCAGAAGAAAAGGCAGCGCGCTGAACTGGCCGATCACCGGACAAAGCTGCTGAAGGCCGTCAAGGTTGAAGCCCCCGACCTTGCTGCGCCACTGTTTGAAAAACTCAGCGCCCTCGTGTATGAGAATCATGAGTTTGCCCCGCGTGAAGTGGTTGACCTGCTGAAAGCCCACAAGGCGCGCTTCAAGGATGAGCCTGACTTTTTTGACCTGGGCATCGCGCAGCGCGCAGATCTTCTTGACCGCGTGGGCTTTTACCGCGGTGTGGTTATCGATCATTCCCTGAGTAATCCGGTTGAGGTGGGTTTCCGGGACGTCCTGATGAAGCCGGATGATCCGCAACCCAGTCCTGAAGAGGATAAAGAGGATAAAGAGGATAAAGAGGATAAAGAGGGTAAAGAGGGTAAAGAGGGTAAAGCCCCCCCAACGCTCCATCCCGCGCAGCTTTTTTACCGCAAACCCAATTTTTCCGGCTATTTCGAAAACAATTACACCACCTCAGAAACCGTGTTCCAGACGCAGAAAAATGGCGTGACGAATCTCACGTTTTCACTGGGTATTGCCGTGGGGGGACTGCGTAACAGCGCCTCTCTGGGGCTGGCATACAGTAGCTACAGTAAACAGGAAGAAAGTGCCGGATTCGTCGGTAAAACCGTTTTTACGACGGCTAACTTCTTCCTGCCCAAAATAGAACTTTCCTTCGATGACACAAAGGCCTGTGCGAGCAGGGCCTTTTATGACGCATGTAAGTCTGCCACCGGCAGCTTCGACCCTGAAAAGCATGATACTTTCGAGCCCGCGTTCCACAGGCTGAAAAAGGTTCTTGACGGATTCGGCCACTTCATTCCGCTGCAGACGCTGGTCGGCGGACGGCTTTTCGCGACAGAAAAGAAAAGGTTTGAAGGTAATGAGAGAGCCACAGACTTCACCGACCGTTTTGGCGGCAAAATCAAGGCCAGTCTCAGCACTGTTTACGTGGATGCCGAAGCAGACGCCAGCCATGAAAAGAGCAAGCAGGAGGCGATGAAACAGAAAAATTCCAGCGAAGCGCAGAACATGACCTTCAACGCCGTTGGCGGAGAAGGGACGGTCGTGCAGGACGCCGCCGCATGGGCCGAATCACTCTACGACTACCGCCGCTGGGCAAATGTGCAGCGCGAGAACCTTATCCCGACGCTGGATCTGCTTCCTGACGACCTTTCCACGCGCTGCTGGAGTGTGCTTGAAAAGTACAGCCTCGCCCGGACGAAGCAGGCATTACTGCACGAAGACAAAGCCTACTTCCTTTTTTACGGCAAATACGGTGACAAAGCCGGCAGCAAGGCCCGTGAGGTCTATTTCAGCATCATCAACAACGCTTACGATGCGGCGGTAACGGTAAAAACCGACCCGCCCAGTCAGGGTGAAAAGGCCATTCTGACCCGCCCCGAAACCGTTCCCACGCAACTGTGGCGACTGACCGAGAACGGACAGCTCGTGCTGCGTGCCGCCGGCCAGAAAACCCTGCACGGTAACAGCAGTGAAATCTTTTATGCACTGACGGCCGAGCTTCCGGGGGCGGCAGATGCCCCTCCGCAGGACGAATACCCGGTCAGCCTCAGCCAGCTCAGCAAAGACAGTACCCAGATGTGGGACTACCCGGGGTCGGGGGAACTGATCTGCCGCGCCCTGGGCAGTGATTATGTCCTGGATGCCCCGTCAGCCAGAAGTCTGATACTGAAAAAACGCAGCAACGCCGGTCGTCTCAGCCATCTGTGGTATCTGGCCGAGTGTTCTGAAAGTGCGGAATCATCTCTCTACAGAACGCCTGTAGACGGTTCGAAAGAGGTATGGGTTCAGCTGGTTTCAGGCACCAACGGGGGCGTACTCTCTGCCTCCCTGGAAGAAGAACCCCGCAACCGGCAGGCGGGAGAGAACGTTTTTGAAGTTGCTGTTCAGCCTGACATCGGCGGGCGGCATCAGTACTGGCGCAGGGATGAGTCCGGCCGATTCATTTCTGCACTCGGCGTGAACGCCGTGAATAGCGCGAACGAACTGCTCCTTTCGGTGGATGACAAGTCCGGACGCGTTATGGCAAGTCCCTCAGCGCCTGAGCTGGCGCAGAAATGGGATGCCGGCGTGGACGGCACACTCTCACCCAGAACCGGGGCATTCAAAGATGACTTTCTGACCTGCCACGACTGGGAAAAAGGTGATGCCGGTGCGCGGGGCTGCGCACTGGAACTGAGTAAGGAAAACGCGAGCCGCCCACAGAAATGGATCATAAAGAACACAGCCGTTCAGGCTGATGACATGAAGGATTATGAAGCGGTTTCTGAGCGTGACAAAACTGAAGTGTGTGAAATTCATCATATTGATGAAACGGAGCTGGTCATCAATGGCAGCCTGGCTGGGCTGGAATTTTTTATCCAGAAGAAGTCAGATTATCCACGTGAGTATGTTCTGAGACTCAAAATTTCATGCCATGACAAAGCCAGAAATACTCATGATGTCAGTCCACCGTCTGCAATAATGGAAAAGCCCCTGACCCCGCTCTATAAAGAAGAGCGTAGAGTGTATGTCAGCCCTTCGCTGCTCTACTTACCTGCGGCAGGTGCCTACAGTATAAGGCTCGACTGCAGTAACATGACAGATTCAGTAAGGATGTTAAGGCTCATGTACCGTGCAGAAAAAGACGGTGTCTGGTGCAGTTTCCGGGAAAATATTGCGCCAAAGGGAGACTTATTTCTGCAATCCAATAAACTGGATATATCTCTGTCTCCCACGGTTGCCAGCGCTGATGAACAGATCATTGCGGTTGGGATTGCATTTGATCCCAGAGGGCAGAAAATCACCCCCAGAATTCTGAAAAAAAAGGTTAAAACGTAAAGCACTGAAGGATTGCACCTTAAACAGTGAAGGTGCAACTGACATTTTCAGGGCAGGTAAATGATTGTGTTGTCATACAGGTGTTAGTTTTAATGAAGCTATACTGCCAATACCAGCCAGAAAATTAAAGCTGACACACAACATTAACGTTAGCGCCAGCCTCGCCTGGCGTTGTCAGGAAATCATAATATGAGTAAACCACCGGATACAGTCAGGGTTATCAAAGACATTACAGATCCAGTGTCGATAAAGTTCACAAAAAAAAGGAAGCTAAAGGGTGTGGAAACCACCACCGAACGCGAGGTCAGAAACGATAATCCTGCAACACTTGAAAATTATGCGATGCCGGTTATGTTAGCAAAAAATCTTATGCCCCTGCTTAAGATAAAAGGGTTCGATAAGGAAGTAAGATACTGGTATATATCCAGACTGCCGCATCTTAATGTTGAGGGCGATATAAAACTATACTGCTGTCCGTACTGTGCTAAGGATGTCAGTCCTGTTGAGATCTGCATAGATCATATTATACCCATTAAAGTTTACACTAAGTACAAGGCCTATCTGGCATCTGAAAGAAAAGGAAAGCTTGAAAAAGAAAAAATGCAATTTTATTTTAGAAAAATTCGGGAAGAAATAGCTCCTGCGAATGATTCTGGTGAGCGGGAGTACGGAGACGAACCGGAGTATAAATATAAGTATGAGGAGAATGGTATCTGCTGGCAGGAGATGTTCTACAATGCTTATAATTTTTTAAATGACAGAAACTGGATGGGTACCAAAGAAAAAGATTATCTTCGTTACTTGAATGAAAACAAAGATCTGTTCTCAGAACGCGGTATGGCAATTTTGAGGAAAAGAGCGGCGAATAATCGAGAAAATTTGATTGCATGTTGTACAGACTGTAACAGTGCCAAGTCAGACAGTCTGGACAAAACAGAAGAATACATCCGGAGAGGGCTCAATAATGATAAAATCAGTAAGGAGGTTAGAGATAAGCTTGATAGAATTCAGGGGGTCTATAAGGCAATGATGGCTCTGCCTGAAAAGATAAAACTACACATTATCAGGCGAAAAAAACCCTGCATTCACATAGTCAGTCTTAAAAAAGCAATTAGTACGATGAACCTAAAAAAAAGTCCCCCATCAAAAATTATATTTGGGTCTGCAGTAAGAAAAATAATCTTTAATGAAAGTTTTTTAAGTTATGTTGATGATATAAATGACAATAAAAGAGAGCCTTTTATTCTGAAAGTCAGTGTTGACGGGATGGAAGAGGAAACTGATGTTTCAAAAGGCGAAAATGGCTTGATCCCGGGCGGTGAGGGAGTTAAGAGAAATTTCAATGAGGTGGCAACTGATAATGATGGCGTGACAGATGATGAGGACGCAACAGATGAGAATGCGGCCGTTAATGAGAATGCGGCCGTTAATGAGAACGCGGCCGTTAATGAGAACGCAATAGGTGATGGGGTCATACCTGAAGATACGCCTAAAATTCCTGCTCAAAACAAGATTGAAAAAAAGGCATTAAGGGATGTGTTATTAAACGAAATTATGATACAGGATAGACCTGCATACTCAGGTTTTTTATGTTTTTATTGTCTCGGTGTGTATAGCGCAAGTGCCTTTGATATTGACCACATAAACCCTGCATTAAAAGTCTCTGATGACGATCAGTATTTTAAGGTCAATATAAGTTCAATATTGAATGCGTCAACAAATTTACCGCTAAACCTGCTCCCTGTCTGCAGAAAGTGCAACCGCACCAAAGGTGATAAACCTCTCGGCAAGGAAGAAAAAAATGGTATCACCCTTCTGGAAAGCCTGCTTCAAACGCGGCTCGCGTCAGTAAACCGGTATGGGTTCACTGACGGTCTGGAGGAAAACAGTGAAGGCGGACTGACCTATGCTCTGGCCTTAAAAAAAAGGAAGGATGTCTTAGATGACGTAAAGGTACTCACTGTTTCAAAAGCAGACAGGGGCAGTAATGAATATATAGAGAATTTTGCACAGGAAATTGAAACTGAAAAAGTAAAAAAATCACCTGAAAAAGATTAATTTAACGTCCGGATACTTTACCGGGTTAACGCTCTGTACCTGCCCTTTTTTAAATCCGTCTTAAGGCTTCATGGCTTTCTCTTCCCCATCATTAACCACCCCGCCGGGATGCATATTCTCCCGGCCCTGGTTACCTCTTCTCCCGCCGGCCGGGCTGCGATCTCAACAGGACGTCACGATAGAGATCCTGCAATGTAGCGGAGTGGTGTACAGGCTCACCGGGCATCATCTGTACAGCAGTTATGACCGGGTAGCCCCTCCTGACATAAATCCTGCATGCGGTGCTCAATGCTTCCGGTATGCAGGATTCTGCCTTTTAATACTTAAAGCTGCCTTTAAGACTTTTCTGCTGTCTTCTGAGTATTTACCGCCTGATTCACTGCATGCTGCACACACCGCTTCTGTCACCTCTGGCAGATCCGAAAAAAGGTGGAACCGGATCTTTGCCCCGCCACCGGCGGTTTTCTGCGCAGCGCACCACATGTAGTGGCTCACCCAGCTGCACCTGACACAACATAGGGGATGCGTCAGGCGAAAGGCCACCTTAAAACCCCGCTTCCGCCCGCCCCGCCGCCGTGCTACCCTTCCGGTTACTGCCCAATACGGAAAAAGTCGGATCCGTCAACCAAAGGCGTCCGGCAATTGCGGTGCGGGAATATAAGCAGGCTTACAGATTCCTGTGTGATGTTAAACAGGGTGATGTTTTACAGAGTGATATTAAGAAACCTCAACGTCACCCTGAGTGACAGCCAGCGCGGTGATAATGCCGTCAGTGAAATTAGTTAACAGTGACGGTTTCATCACGGTAAGGAGTGAGCATGGGGATGTTTGATACGGTGACGTTCCGCTACCGGATGCCGGACGGGGTAACTGGAACGGATTTTCAGACCAAGGACCTGGAGAGCGAAGGTGAATTTTACGAGATCTCACCGGCCGGTCGTCTGCTGCGCTGGCAGAATAAGGGCGGACTGAAGGACACGGAGTTTGACGGGGTGTTAACCCTGAGCGCCGGCGACGGCTATCACCTGTATTTTGAGCGGGGGACACTGGCGTGGATTGAGGTGTACTCGCAGGGGGAGAAACGCTGGCCGTTTGAGCCGGCCCGTTACATGACAGAACAGGACTGACGGAGCGGGATGCGCGAGGGATAAACTTATGAGCAGGAGCAGACGTGCTGACAGAAGAGATAATAAACGACCTGACGCACCCGGTTACGGTTCAGGTCATTAATCAGGGGCCGGGCATCTGGGGTAATGTGGCCACCGGGCTGATCGCCGCCGGGGCGGCGATTGCGGCGGTGATGCTGACGCACCGGTATACTCTGAAGCGCGAAAAGCAGGCGGCTCAGGATAAACGCCAGCAGGAGCTTCATTTCATTGCAACAGAGTTGATTTTCATGCTTGAGCGGTATGCGGAGCAGTGTGCACGGGTGGCGACTGATGACGGAAAACCCAACCGGGAACGTCAGCAAGAGTATGAGCCGGTCACCGCTTTGCCCGAGCTTAATCTGTCAGCCATCACCGGCGACTGGCGCGTCCTTGAGCCACTTCACATGTTCCGCATCCGTGAGTTGCCGGTGCTGCAGGACGAGGCCGACAGAGCAATTGAAGCTGAATGGGAAAATTTCGATCCCCCTTATCATACACCTTACTTTAAGGAGCGGCAGTATCAGTATGCGCGTATGGGGCTCAGGTCTGTCATTCTGGCAGTGCGTTTGCGTAGGGAGGCCGCCTTACCCGTTACCCGTCTTGCGGATCATGCGTGGTCTGCCGTTCCGCTGATGCGCAGTGTCTGGCGCCGGGAGCGAAAATGGCGGGCGGCGGAAGCCATAAGAATACGTGAGTGGCAGGATCCCGTGCTTCAGGTAAACCATGGCAGAGGCGAAACACATTTATGACCAGCCTGATACCTTACGGCCAGCCACACCCACCGGCGCAGCTGCCGGTGGCCATCGACTATCCCGCCGCGCTGGCGCTGCGACAGATGGCGGCGCTGATTGACGACTTACCCAGATACCTGCTGGCGCCGGAGGTCAGCGCCCTTCTGCACTATGTGCCAGACCTGCACCGGAAGATGCTGCTGACAACGATGTGGAATACCGGGGCACGTATCAACGAGGCGCTGGCCCTGACCCGGGCCGACTTCACCCTGACGCCGCCCCATCCCTTTGTGCAGCTGGCCACCCTGAAACAACGTGGTGAGAAGGCTGCCCGCGGCCCCGGGCGCGCACCGTCCGGCGTGGTGCCGCACCGGCTGGTTCCGCTGTCCGATCCTCAGTTCATCGCCCAGCTGGATATGATGGTCGCCACACTGCGCATTCCGGTTGAACGTCGTAACCCGGACACCGGCCGGACGGAAAAGGTTCGCCTCTGGACGGTTACGGACCGCACCGTCAGGACGTGGATCAACGAAGCCGTGGCGGCCGCAGCGGCAGATGGCGTCTCGTTTTCTGTTCCGGTGACACCACACACTTTCCGGCACAGCTATGCTATGCACATGCTTTACGCGGGGATCCCGCTCAAGGCGCTGCAGAGCCTGATGGGCCACAAGAGCCTCAAGTCAACGGAGGTCTATACGAAGGTGTTTGCGCTGGACGTGGCGGCACGTCACAGGGTGCAGTTTTCGATGCCGGGTAATGAAGCCGTGGCGATGCTGAGGAAGGAATGACGGCGGGTATACTCAATTTGGCCTGTTTGTTTTTACAGGTCAATAATATCAGTTTGCGATTTAAATTGGCTAGCTATTTATTGGCTATCTAAATTGGCTGAAAGCGTCCTTTCGAAGCATCCATAGAAATCAATTAATTTCATTGGTATATTATTATCTTGATAACATTATGCCTTAATTTTATGTGCCATCTGATAATAACCTATGGTTTTTTTTAACTGTAAATTTAACCGTCAGGAACTAATATAACCTTATTGGTAGTGAGCTATTTAATGGCTTGATATTTTATAGCTAAAAATTTAATTTGGCATTAATAAAACATCACGTCTGATTTGAGCTTTAGCCGTTTCCTGTTGTCGTTCCCCGAAACTGAGTGAGAAGTGAGATTTGCAAAATTATTTTTCCGCTGTGACTTTTACTGGCAAAAGGGATGAACTGATTATGGGCTTTAAGCTTACATTTCTGCGACTACGTAGGAGTGTGGGGCGTGTTATAATAGCGGCGTTATGATTTTTCTTTCTGAGTAGTTCAGGCGAAAAAAAACCTGGCTTGGAGACCAGGTTTTTTCAGTTCGGTGTATGGTTGGAAGCCATACCAGTGAACTGGGTACTGCATGTATCGACTCGTAGTGCAATTTTAGCACTACTGACGGTCACGTCAACATAGCGTCAGCCTTATAATGCTTTTATAATGTCTGTACGTGTTGATGCAGTACCTCTGGGTGAATCTTAAAGGATTCTCCCAACCGGCAACGGGTGGAGCCGTCCGGTTTGCCCCCACTCAATGGGTGCTGCATGTATCGACTCGTAATTGATACACACCGCGAGGGAAGTTCAAGGGCATAAGCGGTGGGTAGCGCCCTCCTGTAAAGGAGGCTGCTAAGTGATAACGCTAGGTACTGTCCTGCTGGCATTGCAGATAGTGCATGTTAGTTTAAGCATTATCGTTGTAATCAAGCAACTGACCGGACGCTCATAAGGGCTGAAGGAACTTGAATAAAGGCGGGGTTCACCACCCCGCCTTTTTTCGTTCAGCAGACTCTGCGAGTAGTGTTCCTGACCTGCTTCTTGCAAATGAATATACGGCCTCATTAGCAAACTATTTCTCCACTATCGGATAACTGCGAATGCCTGCTTCTCGCTGTGAGTTCAACCGATGGATGCAACACACTGATTGAATCGCTCTGCGGGTGATTCATAGTCTGGCGTTTTTCTTGGCCTCTCGTTGAGCTGCCTAGCAACACTGTTTAGTCTTTGCTGGCTGTGAACCGATAAGTCAGTTCCTTTTGGGAAATACTGCCTGAGCAATCTGTTCGTATTTTCATTGGAGCCGCGTTGCCAGTGAGATTGAGGATCGCAGAAGTAAACCTGAATATCTGTGGCTACAGTAAATCGGGTATGGCTGGTCATTTCAGCGCCCCGGTCCTATGTTAATGTTTTATAAAGCTCAGCAGGTAATTCCCGGGCTTGTCTGATGAGTGTAGATATAACCGTTATGGTCCTGTTGTCTCTGATCTTTGCCAGCATAACAAAGCGGGAATGACGTTCTACGAGGGTGATGATAAAGGAGGTTTTTGAGCCCTGAATCAGGTCACCTTCCCAGTGACCTGGAATGGCTCTGTCAGCGGCCTCTGATGGCCTTTAGCTGACAGGTATCGTGTTCGGGATTGACCCTAATCCTTTTCCTTTAAGCGATGACGTTCTGGATCTACGCACGACTCTTCCGCTTCTGAGGCATTGCTGCAGCTCTTTTTTTAATGCTCCCCGGGTTTGTATAAAAAGCGTTTTATAAATTGTTTCGTGTGACACATGTATTTCCTGATTATCCGGATAACAGCGTTTCAGCCAACCGGCGATCTGTTCCGGCGACCCGTCCTGATGCATCTTTTCTGCAATAATTTTACACAATGCGGGGCTTTCAATAAGCTTGCAAGGTTTTGGTCTCAGCGCATTTTCCCACGCAGTAGCATCGGCTTTTGCTGCACGGTATTGTTTTGGACCACCGTGCCTCCTGACCTCGCGGCTAATCGTTGAGGGCGCTCTTGATAATTTGGCGGAGATGTCTCTGATACTGAGTTTTGCTACCAGTCCTCTGGATATCTCCTCTCTTTCATCAAGCGAAAGCGCTAACCGGTGCAGCTTTCGCTCGGGAGAACGGTAGCTACCTGTCTGGTGGATAGAGGGCATAATGGAAGAATGATATCTGTCGAAAATTCTGGCGATATCATGAAGAGAATCACCTTACTTATATCTGTCTCAGATAATTGCCTTCTGTTCTGGCGTGTAGTTAATCCGAGTTCTTCGTTTCATAGCAACGTTCCCCCTTGATTAAGGATAGCGTTGCATCGACCCATTGCACTCACAGCTCATAGCGGACCCTGGCTTGCCGTCAGTCCGCTTTATGTCATGACAGGACGTTTCTTTATGGTAGTGAGCTAACTCAGAGTGTTAATTTCGCATTAACCAATGCCTGTCAGGAAAATATTAAAGGTAATACAAAAATCAACAGAGAAAAGTTTCGTTTATTTATCCTGAATTGGGGTGCAAAGAAATATCAGGAATTATCATTAATCTTTTTGATGTATTTACAATTTTCGCTCTGCTCGCCACCCTTAAAAAATGGCTGTTTTATTGAAGGTGTTAATCGGGGTTAATAACATCAAGATAAAAGGTAAGAGCAGTTCAGGTATACGGCTTTTTACTCTTTCTTTCCGGTCTTTATTAGCACGCCCGTAATATCAAAATGACTTGTTGACCGGCCTGAACGTTTTAACCTGTACACAATTAACAAGAGATTCTTCATTGTTTCGTTTTACGCATCTAAAGATAAAATCACACGAGCCGTTAGGGGTTATGAGGTATCACTTCATGTATGAATGCGTCATCCATTTTGACAGTGGGACCGCAAATGACAGGCAGGCTGTAATCTTATAACAAGGAGCGCAAGCATGGATTTTTTTCAGAAAACTAAACTTTCTCATCGTTTGATAATAATGGCAGGTTTTTTTCTTTTCTTCATTTTACTTGTTTCTGTCATCAGCGTTTTCTTTATGAAAAAAACCGCGAACGACGAATGGAACACATATGAATCCCGGCTGGTGCCAGTACAGGTTCTTAACGATGCCGCAATTGAAATGGGACAACACTTCAGGCGTGCGTATTCCTATATTCATCCCTCAGGTTCAATCACAGAGGCTGAATCCCGTCAGAATACACGGACTCTTAACCAAAAATCTGAGATGGTGATTCAGAAGGCAGTGGATTATCTGCAAAGTACGCATGACGGGGAATACAAAGCACAGGTTCAGCAGGTCATGACCAACTGGCCAGCCTACAAAGCCTCCATGCAGCGGGTATACACACTGTGTGATGAGAATAAAATTAACGAAGCCCTCCAGGAAATTGCGCAAAATACCGACAGGCTTCAGTCTTCCGTAAGAAACCCGCTGCGGGAACTCGTAAAACAATATAATGCCTCGGTCAGGGACTCTATGTATGAGAGCGCTCATCTCGTTAACATGACCGCGCTGATACTCGCAGTGCTGACCGGCACCGTGTTCTGTGCCGGTTGTGTCCTGAGTATGCTTATTTTCTTTTCGGTGACGCGCCAGCTGGGCGGTGAGCCCGCGCAGGTTCAGGCGCTGGCCGCCACCATCGCCGCCGGTAACCTGACCACCCCGGTCACGCTTCGCCGCAACGACACGACCAGCCTGCTGGCCTCCCTTGACGGCATGCAGGCAAACCTGCGCAGCCTGGTATCGCAGATAAAGGACACGGCGTCCTCCGTGGCGCTGGCCGCAGACGAAATTGCACAGGGCAACACCGAACTGTCGTCCCGCACCGAAGAACAGGCCGCCGCCCTGCAGGAGACCGCCGCCAGCATGGAGCAGCTCACCGCCACGGTGAAGAGCAACACCGCCGGTGCGCAGCAAACCGCAGAATCCGCCCGCAAGACGGCGCGAACGGTCGACGGCGACAAGGACAAGGTTCAACTCATGACGGAAACCATGCACAGCATTCAGGAAAGCGCCCTGAAGGTCCGGGACATCACGTCGGTGATTGAGAGCATTGCGTTCCAGACCAACATCCTCGCGCTCAACGCCGCGGTCGAGGCGGCGCGGGCGGGTGAGGAAGGCCGGGGCTTTGCCGTGGTGGCCGGTGAGGTCCGCTCGCTGGCGCAGCGCAGCGCCGCCGCCGCGAAGGACATCAAGGCCCTGATTGAGCAGGCCGTCGCCCAGGTGGAAAGCGGCGTGGAGGTCGCTACGGGAACCGGCCAGAGCATCCTGAAGATAATGGGCATGGTCGGCGAAATGGCTGAGTCCATGGACATTCTCGCGCTGGCCTCGTCGGAGCAGATGCAGGGTATTTCGCAGGTCAGCGTGGCCGTGAGCCAAATGGACGGCGTGACGCAGAACAACGCCGCACTTGTAGAAGAGTCTTCTTCAGCCTCTCATTCGTTGTCTGAGCAGGCGCGCGCACTGCGCAGTATGGTGGAGGTATTTCATGTCTGACGAAATTTCATTGCCTCGTTCATCAGGAGCAGCCGAAGGCATTTACAGTGATGAGCTTAATCGCCTGACAACCATTATAACCGGAGAGGCGCTGATGTCGCTGCTGAGAGAGGATGCCTGCGTCAGCACTGAAACCCTGAAAGACCGGCTACAGCAGTTTCTCAGGTTCGAAAGGGAGTCTGGCAGGTGTGAAACGCTGGTCAACGCGTTGAGTCTGATCAGCGCTCTTTCAGCGAATCACAATATTACTGGCGGAAGTACAGAGAGCCATGGTCAGGCTCCTTACTCGTCAATTTTAAAGCACTGATATCTGAAACTGTGAAACCGCCGGCTGGCGGTTTTTTTACTTTTACCGGAACAAAAATTGCTACATCCGCCTCAGAACCTTCCCGCAACTACACATGTATAAGCCGGTACAAAGCCCCGGGAAATTTTTAACGCAGCGCAGTCCCCACAGCGAGACCTGTATCAGGAAAAAAACGGGGCCGGACGTGAGCCCCAAAGACACCATTACTTGCTTTTGATTATAGAGGTTCGCTTACCGGCCAGCCGGTTCGCTTAATCATCATCACTGGGCAATATGTAAATTTCAACTGCATGATTATATTGAAATATAATTCAGAGCGAAAATATTAATGCCTTCAGAAATCGGAATAAATTGTGGATGATTTGCGGTAGAAACCTATAAAGCGCTGGCAGCTTACAAGAGTTTTTCTGGCATAGCGGAGTTGATGTCCTGAGGATGCCAGGGGCGATTGAAGTCTCATTTGTGAGACCTGCAAGAGCAGCTCTGTGCCAGAAGCGGACATTGCCGATTATAAGTGAGCAATTTTAACATGCTGAGTTTTTAATTTTTCTTAACGAATGAGATTTGCTCAGCCAACAGTGGCTCCGCTGGCTGAGCATAGCCATATCTGAGCTAGACTGGTTTAACTGAACATGTTGATATGAAGGTTGGCATGAATTTATCAATAAGAAACCGTGGCGCAGGCTGAAAAGCCTCATCGAAACCCGTCAGCATTAAACCGGCTTCCAGCTGGCCGCTTATTTGTTCCGCTAACGAATGGCCAAAAACAAAAGCCTCATTTCTGGCTAACTTTTTATCAATTTCTTCTGCCTCCAAATCCGTTATATCGGCATACGGTAAAGTGAAAGCTGGCCTCATCAAACCTCTACGGGCCAGCTCGGGCGAACGGTCAAAAACAAAGACAACCGGATTATAAAAACTACTCAGTAGTTTCCCTCCTTTACGGAGGACACGGAAGCATTCGGCCCATACTTTGCGTGCATCTGGTATATACAGATTAGATATGGGATGAAAGATCAGATCGAATGACTCATCCCTTCCACAGCAGCATTCAATGCAAGAATGTTGGTCTGGCATGCAATACTTTCAGTCACGGATGTGATGTCACTGACTTCTCTGTGTTCTCAGAGATTGCCTGAATAGTTGCGGACACAGAGCCTCTATCGCGGGCAAGCTGTACCGCAGCGCGAGCGGAATCTGCAGTCTGCTGCGCTCCTATCGTGTTGCTTATCACCGTGGAGGTCTGTTCTTCGGCCCGTGATGACAGATCGGTGTTGCCACAGATTTTAACCAGCATATTTCTCAAGGCAGTCCCTGCATCATTGTCTAGCATGATTTTCAGGTTAATGCCGACGAGCTCATTGATACTATTGCGGGCTTCAAAAAGGTAATTTAGCCGCCCCCGGAAGTTATTAAAAAAAGGGACGTTGAAAACAAAAGCCAACTGAAAGTTGAGTAGATGGTTTCATTACCCTCCCCCCAAGTTTATAGTTCCTTTCCTTTATCGGTAAATAACATTAAGACATGAGGTGAGTTTTGTATAAAAAGTCTGACACTCACATTTTTTTAATTTTTCAGTGGTGAGTTTAAGTTTTTCTCTTCATATGTTTGCGGATTTTATGATATTTGATTTGCAGCAATCGTATAGGCCTGTCTGTTTTTACTGGTTTTGAATTAATATTCTTGGTAATTTTAATGTTTTAACTGTGAACCATTAAATTTGACTTAAGTTAGTCAAAGGCTCTATGCATCAAAAATCGAAGCTTTAAAAAATAAGATGTATTAGCACAGGAATCTGATTTAAACAGATGTTTAGATATTAAAATAGATTATATTACTAGCATAAATTATATTTGCAGTGGTTCATGCTATTTATTGTTATTTTTAAAAAATAATGATCTGTTTTTGATGCTCAGTGCTACCATGTATGCGTTTTAACAAAATGTGCTACATTCATTTTCATTCAAAAAAACTGAAAGCTGTACCCCTAAATACGAGGAGAAGTTTGATGATTGTTCCTTTTGATTTGAGGAGAGCGACTAACCAATCTTCCGACTCGACATCAAATGATGATGAAGATGCATCCGCTTTTCTGGCGCTGATATCCTCTCTTCAGGATAAACTAAAAGCTGATCATTCAGTAAAGAAAGAGGGAAGACTTTACCTTTTCAGTTCTCCTAAAACAGATGATTTTTCTCCTGACTTAATTGAATCTGCGTCAAACCCTTGCGCCTACATCAGTAGTCCTTATGGTGAAATAAATTTATGTGAAAATCCTTGTGATGAGGTTTTGGATTATATCGAGGCTGATGTAATTAAATTTAGCTTTTGTAGTGAGGGAGATAAAAATGAGGATTACGACAGCCCCAATGAGAACGTGATTCCTGAATATGTTGATCTCATGCCAGAAGACCAGGTCTCGTTGATGTCATGGATGATTTGTATTTCCACAAATACAGTAAGTATAAAAGTCAGAAGATGATTCAGAAGCCATTTAATTATCATTTAAGAAATCCACTTACTCACTTTTAATTTAAAGCGCCGTCTCCGGTGCTAAACTAACGAGGTTTGTATGCCTAGTATAAGTTCGCTCGGTGCCGGAACCAATCTTGATTTAAATGGCCTTTACGAAAAGCTTGAAAAAGCTGAGCAGCAACGCCTGAGCCCTATAATAAAAAATCAGGTTTCGTATAAAGCTAAACTGACTTCATGGGCAATACTTCAGACCTCATTTCAGAAGTTACAGACAGCAACGAAAGCACTGGAAAACTCGTCGTCACTTGCTTCCGGAAAAGTAACCACCTCAAACACTGCTTTTACTCCAACGCTCTCGAACAATACCAGTTCCGGTAGCTATGAAATTGACGTCTCTCAGCTTGCAAAGTCACAGATGTTACTTTCGAAAGCGGCTGACAGCAAAACAGCACAGTTGGGCGACAGTTCTCAGCAAAGCAGAACAATTACCATTACCCAGAAGGGTACCGACAAAAAGCTGGAAGTTACGCTAAATAAAAACCAGACAAGCCTTTCAGATATCAGAGATGCTATCAATAAGGCTCAGGGGGGGGTAAGCGCGAGCCTTATTAAAGCCGATAACGGCACATATTATCTTTCTCTGACCTCACGTGATACGGGAACAAGCAGCGCAATGACTGTTTCCAGTAATGACAAAAAACTTGAAGGCTATCTTGGCTACGATGGTAATGCCTCAAACTCCTCCAATGCAATGAGTCAGAAAGTTGCTCCAACGGACGCAGTTATCACCGTGAATGGTGTCAAAATTACCCGCAGTAGTAACACCATCACCGATGCACCTGAAGGCGTAGTCCTTAAGCTTAATTCCGTCACGTCTAAACCTGAACTTCTTAAAATTGAGAAGGATAACAGTCAGATGGTGAAAGCTGTTCAGGACTTTGTGGACGCCTATAACTCCTTTCAGACTACTGTCGCTTCGCAGACAAAATTTACTGTGGCCAAAGCGGGGAGCTCACAACAAAACAGCGATAACGGCGCACTGGTAGGCGACAACGCTTTACGTAATATCCATACGCGCATCCGAAGCCTTTTGTCTGTTCCACAGACCGGTGGGGGATTGTCTCTGCTCTCTCAAATCGGGATCACGCAGGACGTCAACGGTAAACTCACTGTTGACAGTAAAAAGCTTGAGCAGGCGTTAAATGATAAACCGGAGAGCGTCACTAAACTGCTGTCAGGGGACGGCAAAAAAACCGGCTTCGCAACGCAGATGAATGATTTCCTCACCAAAGTCCTTGATACCAAAGGACCACTGAATACAGCTCAGGACGGCATAAATTCGTCTTTGCGCCAGCTCGATAAGCAGGCCAGTGCAGTCAATTTGAGTATTGCTTCGAACCTGGCACGCTACAAAGCGCAGTTTACCAAACTGAGCAGCCTTGTATCTGCCATGAATAATACCTCGGTTTATCTCTCCAGCCAGTTTGCAAAAATGTGAGAAACAAAGTTGTGCAGTGTCTCCATCCAAATGTAAGTATTCACAAAAACGTGCGCGTTGGGGTGTTTTCATCGGTCAATGATTCGGGCTTTATACCGTCTCCGGTCAGCCCCCTTAATGGAGAATAATGATGAGTATTGCTGTAGGAATTAATGAGAATCTCAAACCCTCGGTACTCACGACTAAGGGAAACTCAGTCAAAGGGAATGATGCGCAGTCGCTGCAGAACAATTTCCTGACCATGCTGGTTACCCAACTCAAGAACCAGGATCCCACCAATCCCATGCAGAACAGCCAGCTCACGACTCAACTGGCACAGATCAGCACGCTGAGCGGAATCGAGAAACTCAACTCCACCCTGGGTTCGATCTCACGCCAGATAAGCAGTTCTCAGTCACTCCAGAGTTCGATGCTGGTAGGTCATGGCGTTATGGTTAATGGCTCTCAAATCCTGGCGGGTAAGAAAGTGACCACTCCGTTCGGTGTTGATCTGTCAGGTGCATCGAACTCAACCCAGTTTACCATCAAAGATTCACGTGGACAGATTGTCCGTACCATTGATGCCGGCTCCCTGAAAGAAGGCATTCATACATTCACCTGGGATGGGACTCTGCAGGATGGCAAACCTGCACCCGACGGTAAATATTCTTTTTCCGTCTCTGCTGCCAAAGGAACCACAGCTGTTGCAGCCAGACCACTTAACTATGCCTGGGTTAAAGGAGTCAGCACGGTTAACAACACAGTGATGCTGGATTTGGGGGAGCAGGGATACGTCAACTTGAATGACATCCGGAAAATCTGCTGATTATGGCTGCCGGCAGGTAAAGCACTGTCGGGTTTTATCAGGAGCAGTATGTTGGAAACATCAGAATACTGACGGGGCGGGCAGGAAAAAATGACAAAAATAATAAATTCAGCCATGAGCGGTCTTCTGGCCGCACAGGCTGCGCTGAATAATACAAGTAACAATATAAGTAATTATACGGTGTCGGGATATTCCAGGCGAACACTTCAGTTAGCTGAAGCGAATACAACCCTCAACGGTAATGCTTATTACGGTAACGGTGTCACCATCACAGGAGTACAGCGGGAATATGATGCCTTCATCATGTCACAGCTCCGGGATACATCTGCCGCCTACAATGCTGCTAACACTCAGCACTCTCAGTTTTCCCGTATAGACGATTTACTCTCCCGTACAGCTGGAAATCTCTCCTCTTCTTTACAGAGTTTTTTCGCAAATGTGCAGAATGTGGTAAGCAATGCTGGTGATCCGGCTGCGCGTCAGTCCCTGATGAGTAATGCTCACAGTCTGGTGAACCAGTTTCAGGTCACAGGGCAGTACCTTTCAGGATTACAGGGCAACGTTAATGCCGATATTACCGCTCACGTTAATCAGATCAACACCCTCACCAGCCAGGTTGCAAACCTTAATGTTCAGATTTCGAAACTCTCGACGGCAGGCGGGGCAAAACCCAACAATCTGCTCGATCAACGTGACCAGTTAGTGAACACGCTCAACAACCTTATTGGTGTAAAAGTTTCTCAGCAGGACGGAAAGTATAATGTGTCTACGGTCAGCGGCCTTTCCCTGATTAACGGTAACAGTGTTACTTCCCTGGTGGCTATGCCATCAGAAAGCGATCCCAGCCGTATCTCAGTGGGTTATGTCGATAAACAGGCCGGAAAGGTTCTGATTCCTGAGTCTCAGTTAGGTACGGGCTCCTTAGGAGGGCTTCTGAATTTCCGGAATCAGGATCTTGACCTCGCGCAGAACAAGCTGGGTCAGCTGGCCGTGGCCTTTACCTCCCGTTTTAACACCGTCCATAAACAGGGCTTTGACAGTAAGGGAAACCCCGGCAGTGATTTCTTCATAATCGGTAACCCGACCACTCAGGGCAACACCAAAAATACTTCTTCAGCGACGCTGACCGCCACCTGGAACGACTCAGGCGCACTGAAAGCATCGAATTACACGGTCAGCTATGATGGCAATAAATGGACCGCAATTCGTGCCTCGGATAATGCGAAGATAAGACTGGTCCCCGTTACGTCAGGTGGCAAGACTACATTTAATCTGGACGGGTTGACCCTGACCGTTAGCGGCAAGCCTGATGCCAGAGACAGCTTTCTTGTTAAACCCTTACAGAATGTAGCGAGCAGGATGTCGGTGGCGATCACAAATGAATCGCAGATAGCAGCGGCGGGAGCAAAAGGGGGGGAAAGCGACAACCGGAATGCCCAAAAATTACTGGCAATTCAGGATGCCCGCTTAGTTAACGGAAATTCCACTCTTTCTCAGGCTTATGCTGGCATGGTGAGTGAAACAGGTAATAAAACCAAGTCACTTGAAACGTCTGCCAAGACTGAAAAAAACGTACTGTCTCAGCTTATAAGCCGTCAGCAGTCTGTATCCGGTGTGAATCTCGACGAGGAGTACGCAAACCTGACACGATACCAGCAGTATTACATGGCAAACGCGCAGGTTCTGAAAACCGCCAGCAGCCTGTTTGATGCTCTGCTCAGTATACGCTGAATTTGAAAGTTTCGCAGGAGCAGCCCCGAATGTAATTACACTGGCTGAGCGCCCGTTATACCTACGGGCTGCCCTATGGTTTAATGTTAAAGGAAACAAAAATGATACTGCTTTACAGGTTCTGTAAAGAGGGCAGAGGCAAGTCAGTTCCGCCGGTTAAAGCTTTATAATCAAACAAAGAGGGAAGATTTATGTCAACAGCAAAAATGGTGATGGCGAGCATGATGATGGTTGTGGCTGTTTCGTCTGTAGCATCAGAAAAGGTCACAGAGATTGAGGGAAAACAGGGTAAAGAAGTCAGTTTCTCTGTTGAAAGTAATCCGACCACAGGTTACAGCTGGATGATTAAGAGGCTACCGGAACAATTGATGCTTGTGTCCAGGAGTTATGAGCAGTCTGCAGACTGTAAAAAAGGGGCTGTGGGATGTTCAGGTAAAGAGACGTTCACTTTCATCGCACAGAAACCCGGTAAAGGCGAACTGAATCTGATAAACGGACAGGTTTTTAACAAGAGCTCCTGGAAAGAGACCATTGTAAAAGTAAATATAAAGTAAACAATGTGGCGGGCCGCGACAGATTTGTGACGTCGGTCCGTTGCATTAAGCGATAATTCAGACAGGCAGACTTCATGAGTGCCTGCCCGGGTTACTTTGCAGGCCAGGTGCTTGTTATATTCATGACATACACCGTGCACATTACAGTTAAGCCTGACATTCAGGCCGCTGGCTGCCGGAGCTCTCACGTGGCCACGCTTCTGTAAGAACATGCCCGTGACATGCAGGCAACGAGTTATCTCATCAGCGCCATGCTTAATCTGAACATTGCGTGTGAAATGAAACCAGGGATGTTGTGCCATCGAAAAGCAAATACTGCTTCAGCTTCAACTGAGTGGCAGGAAAAGCTTTTCGCGCTTTAAACCAAATCGAAATTTTAATGGCTGCTGACACAGAGCCAGTTTGATACGAAATAATAGCAAGGGAAATTATGTATCTTTTAGAAACCACACAAGCAGTAAACCGCCGGCCCGGCGTTGCGCTCTGGGCTGGCTTCCTGGGTGGAAATATTGCAAGCTTCGTTAAGTGGGGTACCGAGATACCGTTACCTCCCCGTACACCTGATCGTGCCATTCCACCGGCAGAAATGTTGCAGGATATGGGGATCACTGTCAGCCGTCTGACTTATGAATATTCCGGTCATGTCATCAACTGGGGCGTTGCTGGTGTACATCATCTGTTTTCTGTGATTTTCGCCTTGTTTTACTGCCTTGTTGCGGAATATTTGCCAGGCATAAAACTCTGGCAGGGAGTGGCATTTGCCCTTGTCGTTACGGCATGTTTTCATGGTGTTTTACTTCCGCTGGGGGGCTGGGCTCCGCCGGTGTGGAAGCTGCCGCCTGCCGAGATTTTCTCGGAGACGCTCGGGCATATTCTCTGGATGTGGACAATTGAGATATTCAGGCGCGATATCCGCAATCGCCTGACGGGAAGGCCTGACGCGGAATTTACGAACGCATAGTCTGGCGTGTGCATATTCGTCGGAGGCACGTATACCCCAGGGGTATACGTGCCGGACAGCCCTTATCTGCCTGTCCCTCCGGACAGCCCTTTACCGGCTTCGCTGACCTTAACCGGCAGGCGCATCACCAGATTAGCCGCGGTGACATACAGCCACTTTCTGCTGCCTGTCCCTTTACAAAGGGCCAGGTTGCCGGTGTTCTCTGACGGCACCCGTATTTTCCCCAGAAGTACACCCTGCTCAGAAAAGACCTGAATGCCCTCTTTGCTGCTGCTCCAGACGTTGCCTTTCTCATCCGTCGTGATGCCGTCGGGTATGCCGGGCGATACCTCAGCAAAGACACGCACCCCGCTCAGGTTCGCCCCGGACACCCGGTAGGCCAGCATCCTGTGGGCAAGTTTATTATTCCCGAAATCGTGAGCCAGCTGTGTATCAGATACGTAGAGCCTTTTTCCGTCAGGCGAAAAAGCCAGTCCGTTCGGGGAATGCACTTCGGGCGTGTTAACCCGTGAGAGCCTGTGTGATGAGGGCTCATAGCGATAAACATATTCACCGTCCTGCTCGGGCTTCCCGCCGTAACTTTCGTCTTTACTCAGCACGCCAAACGTCGGGTCGGTAAACCATATCGCCCCGTCAGGTGCCACCGTAACGTCATTGGGGCTGTTAAGCCGCTTACCTTCCCAGGAATCAACCAGGGTTACCCACGTACCGTCATGCTCCTGGCGCAGAACGGCACGTCTGCCGTGAGATGCTGCAATAATGCGTCCCTCATCATCAACAGTGTGACCGTTCTGATAGTCTGAAGGGGCGAGCCAGACCTTCAGGCCCTGCTTTTCTGACCAGCTCATGACCCTGTTCTGCTTTACGTCGCTGAAGATAAAAAGCCCTTTCGGATTACACACCGGGCCTTCGGCCCACAAAGCTCTGTCTGTAATGAGTTCGGGACGGACATTGCTGTCTATCAGTTCGTTGAAAGTGACGTTCTCCGGAACAATTTGCACGCCTGGTATATCTGCAGCGATGGAAGAGGAACCGATCATCATTAGCGCCAGCATAAAAGAGGACTTCTTAAAGTGGATACACATCTTTTTCCCCTCCGTTTGCGCAGACACCTGTGGTTCGCACACCCGGCTTAAGTTTAATAATCAGTTGCACGTTTGGCTCGCTTCCGACCGTTCGTGACACGTGCCCGACTCTTTTATCCCCGCTGTGGGGCCGTGAATTGCTGTCCGCATTAAACTGTACCTCTCCAGGTCCCTGGACCAGCGTGGTGCCGTCCGTGGTTTCCACAGACCATCTACCGGACAGGGTGATAACCCACTGAGGACCCGGTGCATGATACCAGTTGCCAACGTAGCCCGGGGGGAGTACAGCATAGGCAATGGTCTCCACCTCGTCAGGCGAAACGCCAATCCACTGAGGCGCTGAAGGGGGGCGTAGCTTTTGAACTTCAGGCCTTCAAAACGACAGTGTCCGATGTGTGTAGCGCCGTCATCATCTGCCCAGATGGTGGCGAATTTTACAGGCGGCTGGGTCTGTCCCAGATAATTGCCTTCTGTTCTGGCGTGTAGTTAATCCGAGTTCTTCGTTTCATAGCAACGCCCCCCTTGATTGAGGATAGCGCTGCATCGACCCATTGAACTCACAGCGAAAAGCGGACGTTGCAACTGATGCGATAAATGATTCAAAGGGAGTGCATCAAAATTTCATTGTTTGCTAATGAGAGAGCACACATCCTGTGAGCAAAACAGGACGTGTGTTCACTAGTCCAGAAAGCGCATTAAATATGATTAAAGACGTGAGGACGCATCCAGTCGGACCTGCAGGCGACTTATGTTTTCGGTTATCTCAGCGGTTCTGTCAGCCAGTTCGCGAATTTCGCTGGCTATGACTGAAAATCCCCGTCCCTGTACGCCCGCTCTTGCGGCCTCAATGCTGGCATTAAGTGAGATGAGTTTTATCTGAGCGGCGATATTGGCATTCTCAGATACCAGGTCAGCAATTTCACTGACAGAGGCCGCGGCTTCATCTCTCCGCTGGCGTTCATGCTCAGCCTGAACATCCTGGTCCTTGAGCGTCTGTATATCAATCAGCGCCCCGACGGCCCGCAGAGGTACACCGTCTTTGTCCCGGCGTGTCTGACCGCGGGCGCGGAACCAGCGGTAATTACCGTTTTTGAGCTTAACGCGGTATTCAACGTCATAGCCTGTCGCGCCTGAATGGTCGTTAAGGTGTTTTATAAAGGCATCCAGCGTATGCTGACTGTCGTCGGGATGAAGACGCGAAGCCCAGCTGTCGATAACATCCGGAAACTCTTCAACGGTTTCAAAGCCCAGCAGCTTTCTGAACTGCGGGGACCACCAGAACACGTTATTCGGGTGTAATGGGTCGCCATTGATTATCTGAAGGTCCCAGAGCCCGTCATTCAGCATTTCACGCGACAGGTTAAAACGGGTCATGACAATGTCATATTCGCTTTCGCGCGCAACATCGTCGCTGACGTTCAGCATTATCCCCGTCAGCCTTTGAATCTGACCATCAGAGCTGCGCTCACGCCGTAAAGCCACCTCAAACCACCCATAACGGCCGTCCGACGTGATGATACGACACTTGAGTTTTTCGCCAGACGCGCTATGAGCCTGAACACTTCGCAGAAGATGCCTGAAGTGAGCTTTATCTTCATCATGGACAAGCGAGCAGAGCGCGCCGAGAGTCGCGGTATCGCTGCTTCCGCCTTGTATATCAAATGGAGAAGCAGGGGAAATCCATAACGGCGTGCTGTCCGTGATTTCTTTGCCCTCGCATACCCACACTGACTCTGGCAGCAGGGATAAAAAACTGTCCAGACGGTCCGGTAACTTACTGAGGGGCCTCTCAGCTTCAACAGACTCTGCGGGCTGCGATGGCTGAATGAACTCCGGGTCGGGCTGAGGTTTTTTGAATAATTTTTTTAACATAACTGCTTCCGGTGGTTGTCAAAATTACAAGGCAGTAATGTTATCGGTCAGGTAGTCAGTAGTTTAAGTGTCGTAAATGATTAAATATTCTACAGTTTTACTGGGTGGTACTGACCTGAACCCCATATATTTATAAACAAAGGTGTTAAGAATGTCCGAAGATTGCTCACAGCGGTCGCTACCTGCACACATGGGGGTTTTAGAATTTCTGAAACAGAAGTCATCGCATCCCACCTCAGAACCTTTCCGGGATTACACAGGTATAAACCGGATACAAAGCCAGAGGAGTTGTTAACGCAGGTGCAGGCCAAGTTGTTGGGCGGCTAAGACGATAGGATCAGGCTCAAGGGGATGGCATGTCTGATGAAATTAGTTGTATTTCATGTGTAATACATTTGTTCATTAAACAGCTTGACGTTCTGATGTTAAAAAGGATATTTTAACTACAAATGTACTACATATGACATACATATGAGGCTAAATGATGGCTGAAATTACAGCGCAGGCGCATGCTTTTGTCATTGCTGCAATGAGTAATAAAGGTGGACCGGGAAAAACATCTTCTACTACTAATGTGGCCGTGGCATTAGCGCTGATGGGAAAACGCGTGCTGGTTGTTGATGCAGATCAACAGGCAAATGCAACAGAGGTGCTGACACATGGCAAAAAATTCTATGCGCAGTATGGGGCAACCATTTGTGACCTGTATAACAATCAAAAATTCGATGTTCAAGATGTCATTATTCCTGCCAGGAATGGTGAGGAGGATATCCCCGGTCTGTTCCTGATCCCTTCAGATCCTTCCTTTGAGCGCGTGATGGAAAACAGCATGGCAAGGCCTCACAGGGAAAAGATTCTCCTGCGTCATTTAAAGTCCGTAATGAGTGACTTTGATTTCATACTGATTGACTGTTCTCCGGCGCTCAACCTGTCTTCTACCAATGCGGCATACATAGCAGACCACGTTATCATTCCTGTAGATGGCGGTTCTTTTTCTCTGACGGGAGCCGAAACCGTTCTCGACTATCTTGATGAAATAAAAGAAGAACACTTCACGCATTACAGTCTGTTTCGTAATGAGTTCAACAGCTCGAAGAAGAAGATGAATACTTTTCTTCAGGATGAGCTGGAAGGGAATGTCAGGTTTAAAGATAACGTCCTGACCACCCGTATCCGGGCTGATGAAAACATTGCACAGGCCCAGGTGGTCTGTAAGCCACTTTATTTTTATAAACGTGGTGCTCTGGTGCTGAATGATTACCGTGCAATGGCAAAAGAACTCATTTCTCTCAAAGAAGGTGCACACTGATGGCCGGAAAACTTGAACGCCCACAGGTACAAAGGCCGGTAATGGCAAAGCCTGAACAGGATAATCGTCTGACCAATGTCCGGACAAAGCGGAACAGAACGACAAGCGAAACGCCTAAAACAGTCCGCCTGACGGCAGATGAGAAGCTTATGTGTTCAAAACTTACAGGCGCTGTTCAGGATCTTGCCCCCAGTAAGACCATCACTGATTCGACAATACTCCGTGCTGCACTCTATCTGGCCAATCAGGCCGGGCCTGAAAAACTGGTCAAAATGATTAAAGAGTATCTCTGACAGGGATACTGCAACAGCGGGTTGGTGCTGTCCTGTACTCTGGGCCCAGAAGTCTCATGCTGTAATCCGTCAATTACAGCATGACTATGTCCTAATGATCTGGATTTATCATCAGCCTCATTCCTGTCATGTTTTGGGCATTAAAGTAGGTAATTTCATTTATCATCTTTCCGTCTTTTAACTCTCTCATAAATACATTTTCACCATATATTTTCAGCAATTCATAAACGTGACCATTTTGAACGTACTTATCAAATTTCGTATCGGCAGCATAAAAATGTCCGTAAATTGTGAAAGTCATACTGACCAGAAAAACAGCGCCGATGTAATCCAGTGTTTTAAAGTAAATCGCCATCGAATTGTCTTTATCGTTCTGTTTATATCGTGATGATATCAACTGTAAAAAAAATAGCCCACCGAGAAAAGCGCTGACTAAAAAGTTACTCCATGTATGCTCCATAACAAAAAACAGTACGCCGGTGTATAAAAAACCACAGTATAGTGGTGATAAAGCATACATTCCCCTGAATTCATGCTTTTTGCCGGTCTGCATAATTGCCAGCGATATGAGGGCAATGGGCATGACTAATATTATTGAATTTAAAATAACATTGGCGATTGTGGGTATAGTTATTTCAATGTAATCGAAAGGTATATTTAACCATGAGCAATATCCTCTCTCAAAAAAATACGCTGCGGTATATAGCAGCATCGTTCCAACGGCAACAGCCAGTCCATCCTTCCTGAGCAGTTTAACAAGCATAGAAACATCCTTTCCTGGTGTCCGAGAATTTGTGTCACTTCACTCTAGCAACTCCCGTTCGCAACTTCATCTCAGAGCAATGAAGTCCGGGCGATGCTCATGCACTGCCATTTCTCTTCAGCCATGCACCGGGTAACAAAACAGGTAGAGTGTTACCGCCCTCCCCTTCCGGCCTGTTTCCCGCCTCACGCCAGCACCGGCGCGGCCCGGCGACGGTTTCTGTCCTTTTATCGTGCGGCTGAAGCGGTAAAACGGTATTTCTGGGGGGTAACCGATACCGTTTTAATCAGGGTTTTGTTACCCTGCTCTGATGACACCGGCGATTTATTCCGGTAGCGCCGGCGCCTTTGGGGCGTCAAAATAGTCCTTAACGTTCCCGACGCCGGATTTTGAATTCTGGCGACCCTGAGCTGCCGCAGAGTAAAAACTTTCGCGCAGCGCACAGGTGTATTACGTGTGTATTACATTTCACGTCAGGCTCTGCCTTTCGTCGTCCTGCGGTGCTCTGGTATTAACACTCTGGCCGCCACAGGTGACGGGATTCTGACAGGAAAGACGGACTCAGGCCCCCTGCCCTGACGGTGGAGAGGGGAATGATGCGCGTCAGTGAACGGGCCGCGTGTCAGAAAGGATTCCGGTGTACTGAACGCATGAGTCATACCGGCACACGTACAGATGTATTACCTTTGTATTTCAACTGTCATACAGGAGTCAGCCATGCTGATGACAACAGGTGGCCAGGCGGTTTCCACGCCGGGATGGGAGACGTCGATTGCGCTGCGCAATATGGCGCTGCTTCAGCACAGTCTGCCCAAGTACCTGCTGGCACCCGAGGTGGCCGTACTGCTCAGCTTCTTTGAGGATGAGCGCCAGCGCATGGTCTTTTCCTTTTTATGGAATACCGGTGCGCGCATCACCGAGGCCCTGCTGGTCACGCCGGAGGATCTGGAGCTCGACGGCCCCCGGCCGTTTGTCCGCCTCAGAACGCTGAAGCAGCGCAGCCGTGGCCGCGGCCGTCCGGCCAAAGACGAAAAGATAGCCCGCGTGCTGCCCTTAATGGACGACAGTTTCGTCCGGGATCTGCGCCGGTATCTGGCCACGTTCCGGCCCGCCAGGCGATCCGCGCTGTTTCCGATCACCCGCAAGACGGCATGGAGCTGGCTGACGCAGGCGCTTAACCGGGCGGAGGCGGCAGGGATAAGCTTTGCCGTGAATCCCGTCAGTCCCAAAACGCTGCGTCACAGTTTTGCCATGCACCTGTTCTTCAATCACGTACCGAAGAAGGTGGTGCAGACCTATCTCGGGCATGAACGGCCGGATAGCACCGAGGTGTATCTGAAGGTCTTTGCGCTGGACGTGGCACCGCAGCTGGGTATCCGGTTCAGCCTCGATGCGCAGGATTATGCGGGCATGCTTACGCGGAAATGAATGACGTTTGTATTTCATATGTATTACAAATGAAATTCACTTTAATCCATCAAAGCACATGATTGCTGTGTTCTTAATTAAGGGATTCAGATGAAAAGTGTTCCTTCGCCGTTTACCCCGTTTACGGAGTCGCGCTGTCCGGACTGGCTCTGCCCGATTTGTACTAATCAGACGCTCCGTATTAAACAGGGAAGCTTTCATTACGGCGTACGTTCACTTCAGGAAAGCCGACGGCGACAAATTCAATTGCCCGAAGTGGATGAGTCATACGTATTTTCCTGTCTGCTGGAGTGTATCAGGGAGGGATGCTCTGGAACTGTCGCAGTCTCCGGTGAGGGATGGACGGAGATCCATTTCCCCTTTCGACCAGATGGTCTTTACACTTATCAGCTGTTTCGTGCTCGCTCTTTTACACCCCCTCTCCCTCTTTTTCTGCTCCCTGTCGGCTGTCCTGAAAAGATTTCCAGGCAGCTTACCGTCATCTCTTCACTCCTGACGCTAGACGGGGCCGCAGCGGCGAATGCCATCAGATGCCTTCTTGAGATACTGATGGATGTCATGGGCGCCCCGGAAGCAAAGAATCTGCATCGCCGTATTCACCAGGCGCTGAATAAATTCGGGGATGACGCTGCAGCAATTCATGCGCTCAAAGCTGTCGGGAACGCAGGCAGTCACGGGAATGAAATCACTCGGAAGGACCTTGAAGAAGCCTGCCTTGTCCTTGAGTCAGTTGTAAAAAAATTCTGTCATGCTGCTCCGGACATTTCACATATCGTTGAGAGGCTCGAAGCGGCTTTCACCGTGCGAAAATGATAGTAACTGTATGATATTTGTATTTCTTGAAAACTACACATGTAATACAATTGTATTTTATATTTCCGTCTGAGGATTTCATGGCGACACTACAGGAACACAGGCAGAAGAGGGTGCAGGCACTGGCACTGGCCATCCTGACCATTGACGACAACTTTGGCGATGTGTTGCCGGTGCATGCGATCCGCCTCGAAAAGATTGTTCCTGATGACTGGGCTGTTGTGCATCCTGCATGGCGTCAGCATCCAGACCGGGCACTGCTGGGCATAGACTTTAACTGGCTGGCCAGGCGTGTTCAGAATCGGGACAAAATTGACGTCGGTATCTGGTGTGGTGATGAACTGTGCGGTCTTCTTTTTGCCCGTGTGTCCCGTCGCCGTATCAACGTCACCTTGCGTTATCTCGAATCTAACCCGTTCCCGAATCCGCTCAGCGGTTATCTTTTACCGCTGGGGATGATCGTCGCGGAAAGCTTTGCTGAGGCATACGGAGCCCGGACGGTGATGGTCAGCCAGCCTGACAGAGCGCTCGTGCCGCTCTACCGGTCTCAGGGTTATAAGCTCAGTGCGGCTGACGAGAGCAGAGAAAAGCGTGGCTGCAAGATCCGGGCGAAGGTGCTTGTCAAACGGATGGATGGCTGAGTGTTTTGTGAGCGCCTTCTGTGCTAAAATAATGATAACTGAGGGGGGAATATGGCCATACTGAAACTGAACACTGCCAGTGAGCGTAACGCCGGAACTGCAGCGCCTGCTGTAAGCAGCGCAGGTTCTGTTCCTGCCTCACTGACCTACGGTGACTTCACCGGTGAGTACCGCGCCGTTCTTGATGAACTGGTTGGCTCACGCCTGGGCCGTTACGGCCTGACGGGGACTGACAGCGTGAACAATGTGATGACGCAGGCGCTCATGCGGGTCGTCTATGTCGGCCAGCAGCAGCGTACCCCTGTAGAACGACTCAGGGAAATGGTGACCGGCCCGGGACGTCAGCGTCGCGATCACCGCGACTGGAAACCACAGGCTGCTTTCGAGCGGCAGGCCGGAATGCTGGCAGGTTCACCGAGACTGCGACGAATCGGCTGATTTCATGACCCGCTGCGGCGGGTTTTTTATTGCCTGATTACCTTTGTATTACATCTGTAATGCAAAGGTATGCGGTAGGCAAGTTTTTCCATCCATCCAGTCATGTCAAGTAACCCCCCCCCTTATGTATTACCTGTGAAATACATATGTATTACATTTGTTATCCTTTTGCCTGTTTTCTTCAACGGCGGCCCCGATAACTGAAAGAATTTCAGTTTTCTCCCGCCGTTTATTCTGTGAAATTAATTTGAGCAGTATTTGAGACTTTTTTGAGGTTTTTTTGGCGATTTTGGCCATCATTTATAGGAGGTAATCCCAGCTTCTGTTATATTTATCTCATATAGTTCTCACATAATGGATGGTCTGGGTTATGAAAGTTTTCATCGATGATGGTTCTACAAACGTAAAGCTGGCCTGGAAAGACAACGGCAGTGTCAGAACGCACCTGAGCCCGAACAGCTTCAAGCGCGAATGGTCAGTGGCATTTGGTGACAAACCGGTTTTTAATTACACCATGAACGGCGAGCAGTACTCATATGATCCGATTGCTCCGGAAGCGGTGAAAACCACGAACATTGCATGGCAGTACAGCGACGTGAACGTGGTTGCTGTGCACCATGCACTCCTGCAGATCGGCCTCAAACCCTGTGAGGTGGACATTACGGTCACGCTGCCGCTGACAGAGTTTTATGATCACAATAACCAGCCCGCTGCAGCAAACATCGAAAAGAAAAAGGCGAGCCTGCTGCGTCCGGTTTCACTGAACGGGGGGGAGGGCTTCAAAATCCGCAGCGTCTCGGTCATGCCCGAATCCATCCCTGCCGGCTTTGAGTTGCTGAGTGATCTGGACCCGCTCGATTCACTTCTCATTGTTGATCTCGGGGGAACGACGCTCGATATTTCACAGGTCCGTGGGCGCATGAGCGGTATTACGCGCATTCATGGTGACGCAACCATTGGTGTGTCACTGGTAACGACCGCGGTCGCGGACGCGCTGCGTGTTGCAGGAACGCGGGGCAGCAGTTATCTTGCCGATGATATTATTGTGCATCGTAATGATGATGCATACCTGGAACGCCGGATTAACGATCTCTCCCGCGTGAGCCTGGTGAAAAGTACCATTAACGAATCACTTGAACGTCTCACGCAGCGTGTTCTCAGCGCCATGAAGGCGTTTGAAGGCTATACCCATGTCATGGTCATTGGCGGGGGGGCTGAAATTA
>Ga0308171_1000765_pt1 | contig 56268 bp, 45 predicted proteins | sample PhyGR1_FD_202135 | JGI IMG/M metagenome (GOLD analysis project Ga0308171, IMG submission 202135) | Phyllosphere microbial communities from UC Gill Tract Community Farm, Albany, California, United States - DLSLSG.R1 | ecosystem: Host-associated > Plants > Phyllosphere > Unclassified | place: USA... | reverse complement strand
AGGTCCAACCTCATCGAAGCTGCCACATCGCCGGTCGTGGTGACCGCGGTAGTGACTGCTGGCTCCTGGCTTGCGACCCGTGATCCGGTGGCCACCGCTTTGGCGGCAGCAGCTGGTGGTGGCGCAGCATCCGCTGTGCAGAAGGTCGCGGAGCTGTTCCGCCATCGACGCGGCTTCAGTGCCAAGCAACGCGAGACAATGCGCAAGCACCCGATGGCCTACCTCTACGCCCTCAACCGGGCACGATGAACTACCGACAGAGGAAGCTTGATTTGCAGTGTGCCTAAACTGAGCACAGCGAACTGATCGGCCCAGCATGTTGGAAACGGCTCCATCAGCCCCGGCAGAGTCATGCCCTCGGGCTGCCGCCCATCCATGATCGCCTCGACGATGTCTGGCGCCAGTAGCGTCAGCCGCAGTACGCGCGAGACGTAGGACGAATTGATCTTCTCGGCCGCGGCGAGCTCGTTGATGGTGCCGAATCGGCCGGCCTCCAGCATCCTTCGCCACCGGAAGGCCCGTGCCGCGGCCTTGATGAGCGCGATGTCCTGCCGTGGCGGCTGCTTCGTGCGATTGGTCGTCAGTGCTGCGCCGGAACATAGTTCCTGTCTCCTACAGGCCAACCTCCGATCTCCTCATCAACCGTCCCGACTTTGAGCGAACTCCATTTGTAGACCCGGTCATGGGGAACCCCCGGGTCGACGATATAGACCTCGACCTCCTGGTCAGCGCAGACGCGGACCAGATGGCCATTCTCATCGACGGTAAAGGTAATGCGGTTCATGGAGGATGTCCTTGCGAGAGGTCTTCGGGAGCAGCAAAACGCCGCCGCTGCTCGCTCCAATCGGGATCGATCGCGGAGATCAGCTGCGGCAGGCTCATCTCCACCGGTTGCCGCCCATCCAGCATGGCCTCGACCAGGTCCGGCGCCAGCAGGGTGAGCTGCAGAATGCGGCCGAGATATCCGCGATCGAGCTTTTCACCTGCCGCCAACTCGCGGAGCGAGGCGTAGCGCCCGCTCTCCAGCAGCCGCTTCCAGCGATGCGCCCGCGCCAGTGCTTTTATCAGCGCCGGATCGGCTCGGACAGGCGCGGCGGGCAGAGCGACGTCTGGTGACGACGCCGGTGTGATGACCGTCTTCCGTCCCGGGCGATGCCGGATGGTCAGCGGCACCCGCACGGTCATGCTGGTGGCGGTGGTGGTCCTCATGCGGCCACCTGTGGCTGTCGGCTGGTGGTCAGGTCCTGCGCCAGGCAGGCCAGGCCGCCAACCTTGAGCCGGATGTCGGCGCCGCCCGGACTGACCTCCACCCGCTCCACCAGCAGCCGGATGATACGCGCCTGCTCAGCCGGAAACAGCTCGTCCCAGAGCGGCTCCAGCTGCTCCAGGGCGGTGCGGGTCTCGGCCTCCGTCAGGCTGGGCGCGTCGGCTCGTGCCGCCTGCCAGGTGCCGACGATGATCTCCGGTTGGCGCAGAAGGGCCCGGACCTGCTGGATGACCGCGCTCTCGATTTCGCCCGCCGGCAGCCGTCGTACCCCACCCTCATCCGGGATGCCTTTTAACACCGCCTGGCTGACATAGTAGCGGTACAGCCGGCCTCTGCGCCGTGTGTGGGTCGGCGTCATGGCCCGGCCGTCGGCGGTAAAAATCAGCCCCAGCAGCAGGGCCGGGGTCTGCCGCCGTGTCTGGTTGGCGCGGGTACGGGGACTGACCTGCAGCACGGCATGCGCCCGGTCCCATAGCTCGCGCGACAGGATGGCCTGGTGCTCTCCGGGATAGATCTTGTCCTTGTGGGTGGTCTCACCGAGATAGGTGCGGTGCTGCAACAGCTTGTACAGCGCCCCCTTGTCAAACGGCCGGCCGGTCTTGGTCGGCACGCCGTCCTGCCGCAGGAGCGGCACCAGCTTCGTCGCCGAGCCGAGGCGGGCAAAGTCGGCAAAAATCCGCCGCACGCTGGCGGCCTCCGCCTCGTTCACCACCAGCTTGCGGTCGCGGATGTCGTAGCCAAGCGGCGGCGGACCCCCCATCCACATGCCGCGGGCTTTGGAGGCGGCGATCTTGTCCCGCACCCGCTCACCGATCACCTCGCGCTCGAACTGCGCAAAGGAGAGCAGGATGTTGAGCGTCAGCCGGCCCATGCTGGTCGTGGTGTTAAGGGATTGGGTCACCGAGACAAAGGTGACCTGGTGGGCGTCGAACACTTCCACCAGCTTGGCGAAGTGCATGAGCGAGCGGCTAAGGCGGTCGATCTTGTAGACCACCACCACATCTACCAGACCGGCCTCGATGTCGCGCAGCAGACGCTGCAAGGCCGGGCGCTCCAGCGTGCCGCCAGAGACGCCACCATCGTCATAGCGGTCCGGCACCAGCACCCAGCCCTCGGCGCGCTGGCTGAGGATGTAGGCCTCGGCTGCCTCTCGCTGGGCGTCGAGGCTGCCCGGGTGGCCCAGTGCCTTTACCAGCAGGCGGCCACGCCCGGAAACGTCGCCGCTTCCATCTTCTGGCTCAAGGCACGGGCGGGCTGGCGCGAGAAGCAGGCGGTCGACACCGGCGACTCGCCGAATGAGCCGATGCCAACCAACCTAGTGGTGACCTTTCGTGAGGCTCCGTCGCGCGAGAGAAGCACCATGCTGCTCGAGGGTGAGCGCGAATGACAGACCTGGCCTCCAATCCGATGTTTCCGTCCTACAAAGCCGCCCCGGTGGCGGATCTCATCCCCTACGCCCGCAATGCCCGGACCCACTCAGCCGCTCAGGTCTCGCAGATCGCGGCGTCCATCCGCGAGTTCGGCTTTACCAACCCGATCCTGATCGATGGCGAGCGGGGCGTGATCGCGGGTCACGGTCGGCTCCTGGCAGCGCGCCAGCTCGGCCTGACCGAGGTGCCGACGCTGGAGCTGTCCCACCTCAGTCCTGCGCAGCGCCGCGCCTATGTCCTGGCGGACAACCGGCTGGCGCTCTCGGCCGGCTGGGATGAGGAGCTGCTGCGCGTCGAGCTGGAGGAGCTGGGGGCAGAGGGGTTCGACCTGGCCCTGACCGGCTTCGAGCCGGGGGAGATCACGGCCCTGCTGGCCGAGCCCACGACCGGGCTGACCGATCCGGAGGAGATCCCTTCCCCGCCAGCGATGCCTGTCTCTCGCCTGGGTGACGTGTGGCTGCTGGGCCGCCATCGGCTGGTCTGCGGGGACTGCACCGATGCGGAAGTGGTGCAGGCGGCTCTGGGCGGGGTGCGCCCGCATCTCATGGTCACCGATCCGCCCTATGGCGTGGAGTACGATCCCGCCTGGCGCAACGAGGCGCTGGAGGGCAGCAAGACCGAGCGGACGGGCAAGGTGCTGAACGATCATCGAGCCGACTGGCGCGAGGCCTGGGCCCTGTTCCCGGGGGATGTGGCCTATGTTTGGCACGGCGCCCTCCATGGTAGCACGGTCGCCGACAGCCTCACCGCCTGTGGTTTTGGCATCCGCGCGCAGGTCGTCTGGGCCAAGGAGCGGTTGGTCCTTGGACGGGGGCACTACCACTGGCAGCACGAGCCCTGCTGGTACGCCGTCCGAGACGGCGCCAAAGGCCACTGGGCTGGGGATCGCAAGCAGACCACCCTCTGGTCCATTCCCTCCCGTGACCAGGATGCCGACACCGTCCACGGCACGCAGAAGCCGGTCGCCTGCATGCGGCGGCCGATCGAAAACAACTCCTCCCCCGGCCAGGCCGTCTATGAGCCATTCTCCGGCTCCGGCACCACCCTGATCGCGGCCGAGATGACCGGACGCGCCTGTCATGCAGTGGAGCTCTCCCCCGCCTATGTCGACGTGTCGGTGCTACGCTGGCAGGCTTTTGCGGGGCAGGAGGCGGTGCTGGAAGCCAGCGGGGCTACCTATGCCACAATCGCTGCGGAAAGGGCGGGAGCCTCGCTGTGACCCAGGGGGCAAGGTTCGAGCCGACGGACGAACAGCGACGCACGGTGCGTGCGATGTCCGGCTATGGGGTGCCGCAGGACGATATCGCCACTCTGCTGGAAATTGACCCCAAGACGCTGCGCAAGCATCTTCGGCGGGAACTGGAGCGTGGCTCTATCGAGGCGACCGCCAAGGTGGGGCAGTCGCTGTTCCGAATGGCGACTGAGGGGGGATCCGTTGCTGCTGCGATCTTCTGGATGAAGGCCCGCGCCGGCTGGCGGGAAAAGCACGAGGTGACCGTCCGGCATGACGTGCCGGTTGAGCAGTTTTCGGACTCCGACCTAGAGCGGCTGATACGGGAAGGGCTGGCTGACTACGCCGATGAGCTGCACGAGCGCCAACAGATCGAGCACGATCCCGCTGATCCATGAGCCGTCAGCTTATGTTCACCACCGACCAACGACCGTTGCTCGGTGTTGAACACCCTCTCCAACCCACCAGATCCGCCCTCCTCAAACATGGTTCGAGGAGCTCAGTCCGGAAAGCACAATTGCGTTCCAAGAACGCTGAGCGCCGAACGTGCCTATCGGCACGCCATGATCAGCATGGATCACTCGGCCCCTGTAAGCCCCGAAGTCGAAATAGAATCTGCTCTGTGCGAGCGGTCTGAGCAACAGACAACAATTCCATGTTTAGCGCGTCCTTGCCGGGTGAGAAGTGCGCCTCACGATGGCAGTTCGGGCAGAGCGCAACACAGTTCCGGGGACGATCGCTTTCCGCAACGCCGAGGACGTGATGCACGTCTAGGAATCCGACCCACGGGCGTGACGCACCGCAGCCCGGCCGCTCGCAATGTCCAGCCGCCCGTCTGAGAACGGCGCGCCGAACGACGGGATTCCTGGGATAGGACGAGGCGAGGCGCTGTACCGCCTCCGCACCATCGCGGCCGAGCAGGTCGGGGTTGGGCGCCAAATCGTTCACCGCATCAACCGATGCGAGTTCACCCGGAACGGGAACATCGACCGCCGCGGGGCCGAACCGGAGCACGCCCGGCATGTTCCACAGGACGGCGGGGATGCGGTACGAGTCCTCGCGCCGCTCATCCATCAGGTAGATAGTGGGAGACTTGCCATTGAGAATCTGATTCGCCGCGTTTGGCCTCGCCGAGGGGCTGCGGAGTAGTTCCTCCGCTACGACGCGCTGCCCTTCCCATACCGGACCCAGAGCGTCGGTCGGAACGATCGCCGCACAGAAGATGCGTCGGAGCCTGTCGTCCTGCACGAACAAGGTGTGAGTGATTCCCCTCCGCACGTCACGATCCTGCAGGTGGGCAAGCGTCTCCGCATGGCTCTCGTTCCGTAGCTTCGACGAGAGCTGCGCGGCAGCGAACAGGTGCTCGTTGCTGCTCTTGCCCTTCCGGAGCCAACAGAGCCGGACGCGCATGAGCATGCCCTCACCCTGCGGCGAGACGGCACGGATAAGCTGCTCCACGGCCGAAGCGCCGTGGGTGCGCCGATAGTCGCCGTCGGTGCTCACCCTGAATCCGTGCCCCGCCAGGAACGGCACAAGCGCGTCTCGCCTACCCTCCTCGGCTTCGAGGCTCTCGGCCGATCTGAAATCCCGCTTCTCGTCCATGAACTCGCCTTTCCGGCCGACCAGGATAATGCCGGAACGATATGCAGGCGAGGCGGGTCAGAACCGCCCCTGCACCATCGCGCCTAACAGGTCGAGCGAGATGGCCTGCTTCAACGCGAGATACACCCCTTAGACGGGAGCAGCTTCTGCTCCAACTCAATTCCATTAAGTCTCGTCTAGCTGAGGCTCGTGTAGTGAAGGTAACGCCGAAGCGTTTTGCGGTTATGGAGGTTCTCATTGCTGCGGTCGCCCGCGGTTCGAAAGATTAGGCGAAGTGCCCGCTGGCCACTCATGCTCTCGGCCACCCGAAAGCTGCCGTTCCGCTTGCGGCCAGAACCGTACCTCAGGCCGGCGACTGGATAGACGAAAATGGTCAGTGCTGGCCGATAGCTGCCGATCAACTAGCGGCGCGCGCCATCAACCTTGCCACCGTCGTATGCGTCCAAGCTGCCCCAGCCCGCGGCGTCGGCATACCCCGTTCGGTCAATCCTCGGGCCAAGCCTTTCAAGGTGGTCACGCCAGCCGCGCGCAAGTGCTCGATCTCCAGCATCAGCCGGTGCGCCGTCCTGTCTGCAGCTTCTGTCCGCGACTGCGCCGCCGCAACAGCATTCGGCGCTTCGGCCGGCCGATACCCTCGGTCGCCGCCCAGACGCACCCCACGAGCCCGCGCAGCCGCCAGAGCTGATCGCGTCCGCTCCGAGATCAACTCGCGCTCCTTCTGCGCCATGGCGGCATAGACGCGCATCATCAGATCGTCCGCTCCCGGCATATCCGCGGCCCGGATCGCGTAGCCCTCCTCCAGCAGTTGCGAGAGCGTGTGCGCCCTACGGGTGATCCGGTCCAAGCGTGCCGCCACAAGTACGGCGCCGAGCTGCCGGCAACGGGTGAGCGCCGCCTGAAAGCCCGGCCGTCGGTCATCCTTGCCGCTGGCGATATCCGAATGCTCGCTGACCAACATCCAGCCTTGGGCCGCGATGAAGGCGCGCACGCTGGCCTGCTGCGCTTCGAGGCCGAGGCCGCTCTGGCCCTGTTCGGCGGTGGAGACGCGGTAGAGGCCGACCGCGTAGCGCGGCGCGTGGGAGGACCGGCGCATCAGGCTTCTTCCACTAGGCGGTAGATGCTGTAGCTGCCGCGGGCGCCAGCCTTGCCCGGTCCGACTTGCCGCACCCGTTGCAGCACTTCGAGCTTGCCCCCTTGCCGCTGCAGGCCGGCCAGGAAGCCGCGCACCGTATGCGGCGTCCAGCCAGTGGCCTCGCCGATCTGTGGCCCGCTCGCGCCTTCGGACTGGCGCAGGAGCGCCAGCACCTGAGCGCACTTGGTGTTGCTACGAGGGCTGCGGGGAGCGCGTAGGGAGGCACGCAGGGCCGTCAGGGCCTCGTCCAGGCCCACACCTGCCTCCCAGGCTGCCACTGCCGCCTGAGCAGCCTCTCGAAGGCGGGGACGACTGCCGGGCGCTGTGGGTGGCAAAGAGCCGCCAACCACGGCCAAACCGGCGGGGGAGATGCAGAACTCGCCTTCTGCCTCTTCCAGCAACCCGCGCTGCAGCAGGGAGCGGAGCACGGCGCGCTGCGCCGCCGCGGGCAGGTTAGGCGCAAAGGCGCGGTGGTCGTCTCGGCCAGCGGCATTGGTCAGCGCCGCGCGGGCAGAGGCAGAGAGTGGGGCGGTCGGGGTCATAGTGAGCTTCCGGCGCGGCTGACCGGAATGGCCGCCGCTACCGGGACGAACCCTGCCGATCCGGAACGGTACAGGGGTGAGCTACGCTTCGCGTCATTGCAGTCAAAAGCCAAGCGTATTCTGCAGCTACTCGTGCGACGTCTCGTTGCGAGCATGATCCTCTGGGAGGACGTCTGATTGCGCCCTTCCTCGTAGGCCACAAGCGCTGCAACGCTTCCCTCATGGCTGGACCGGCGGCGCCTCCATGGCGGACGCCTCCGGGAACCAGTACATGATGGTGTGGCTGGTGGAGGCGGTCGCCTTGACCGTTATCATCGGGTTCGACGGGCAGATCGATCTCGAGGCGCTGCGGCTGTACGGGCTACCAGAGGCGGCACCGGCGCTGCTCTGTGGCACGCCGGCGCTGCCGGTCGGGCAGCGGGAGTTCGCGGCGGAGGTGTCTTGGGATCTGCCGAGCCTGGCACCGGGGGCGACCAGCCAGCTCGACGTCACCGTGCCTGGCGCTCGTCAGGGGACCTCGCTTGTGCCGCGCTGGCATCCTCGACGCGCTTCATCGAACTCGACGCCGCCGCGTGGTCCACTAACACCGTCCGCGTTGTGGCCAGGAACATCTCGCCGGCCACCTTCGGTCTCGGGGCGGCAACGCTGTCGGTACAGGTAACCAAGCGGCGCGTGCCATGAGCCGGATGGCGGCTGCGGTGTCGCCTCCGCACCCGCCTCCAACCGTGCGGTCGGCCCCATGAGGGCCGGCTTGGTGGGCACCAGCGGGTTCGCCGCCATCCCGACCACCGCCCTCGATCTGCCCCTCATGCAGCGTCTCCGGCGGTACCCGCGCTTTCGGGTCCGCGTCCCCGTCGTTCCTGCGCATACGCTAGGTCTACCACGGTATTCACGCTCTGCGATGCCTGACCACATCGCGTGACAGGTTATGGGCACCGTCCACCTTTGTGGCCGAGCTCATGCAGCGCCGGCGGTGCTCCATGCACGCCCCGCGGTGCCGCTCGGGAATCGGGAACTCAGGCTGAGATGGACACATGGGGCCTGCCACCACCTAACCAGGGCGACGGCGCCGACGGGTTTGACTCCAGCGGCGAACCTTAAGGAGGTTCGCGCAACGACTCTAAAATACAACCAAAGAACGAAACGCCCATGGTCACCACATTCCCTTAGACAAAAAAAGAATGTTTCGATATCGTTTTGATCGCATAGTAGAGGCGCGCCATGGCTCACCGCGTAACGAGAAGGACCGTCCTCTCCGGGGCCGGCGCGTTCATGGCAGAGGGGGCGTTCGGCGCCGTGCCGCCGCCCCGTGTCGAACCCTTCGACAATGGCGGCTTCGCCGTCATTCCCGTGACTGGTGAGGCGTGGCGCGTCACCGCGGCCGAGGTCAAGTCGGCATTTGGGCCATCGACCGCTCCTCAAATCGAGCCGGCGCGGGTCGTCATCGAAGGAGCGCTGGTCGGCTCGCCCATCCGGCTGACGCTGAGCTTTACCGCCGATGGGCTCTCCCACTTCAGCATCGCTACACGCCTTGCAGTGGCTCAACACGACCTCGCCCTACAACGCCGGCGGTGGGTTGCGGGCGAGAATGCCTTCGCCGTACCGTTGAACGCCAAGTTCTGGGGCGGGCGGCTGGGCCTGCTCCCCGCGTCGAGCGAGCCGCTATGGCTTCTTCGTTTCGACGACCGCCTCAATGCGCACGTCCATGCCGAGCAGGGCTTCGTCGTGGCACCCCCTATGCGTGTCCGAGGTCAGCTCCGCCTATTGCCCAGCACGGGGCAGGACGGAGAGATTGCGCGCATCGACGAAGCGCGAGCCTCGGGCGAGCGCTTGTTCGCCACCAGGGGCGATCGGGAACTCAGCATCGCCCCGGCCGAGGGGCGGGTGATCATCCGCACCAATGGATCGGTGCGGCAGATCGAGATCACGGGAGGTGGCCGCCTGCGCGTAGGCGAGGCGAGGCTGCGATACGATGCTCGCAGCCTCGTGCGGTTCGACAAGGGCGGGCAGCGCGACGGCCAATGGTCTTTGCGCCTTCATTGGCCTACTCATGCGCAGCGCGTGTCCACGCCCGATGCCGCCATCGAGGTGGAGGGCACAGGCGGGGTCGATGTCGAGGGCAGTGGCGGTCCCGGCCAGGGCCTCGCCTTCTCCGCAAAGGCCACCCTCCGGCACATTTCGTTGCGATTGCCGCTGACGGCGGGTGCCGATCGGTATGCCGACGTCGGGCGGCTCGATTTCGATTCGGCGACCATTATCCGTTTGAGGACACCGTTCGACGGCCGCGGCGCGACCGGCCCTCGAGAAGCCGTGATTCCCCTCACCACCGGCCTCGGCACTATGCGCGTAACGATGGACAGCGCATCGCTGCGTGTGGCGCGCGATGCGGACATGTTCCGCGCGACCTTCGGCTTCCGCGGCTGGGACCTTGTTGTGCGGCGCCGGCGCGCGGTTCTGGAGCCCGTTGGCCGGGCCGACGGATCGCTTCTGATTGCGATCCTGCCGCCTCAGCACATCCTGGAAGAGGCGTTCTTCCGCGTCGCGCCGACGCTTCCGGGCCGCGAGCTCAAACCGGAGGAGTTGTCGCAATCCTTCGATCCGAAACAGCGCGTCACGCTTCGGAATGTTATGGAGAGGGAGGAGGAGCAAAAGGCGACCGGGGGCGGGGCGAAGTTCAAGGATTTCTACAATAATTACAGTGCTCTCTACTTAAAACTGGTCGAAGGCATTTCCAAGATGGCTGTCCGCCCCGGCCGGGCAGGGAGGGCACGGGCACCTTACCCGTCGCGCGCGACACGAGATCTCGAAGCAATTTACATCGGGCCGGACGGCCTTTTCACGCCGCTCGCTCGACAGGCGGCTCGTGAGGTCGCTGAGGCGAAGCAAGGTACAAGTCTCCCTCCGGTGGGGCAGCTCAGCCTGGGCATCCCCGCCACCGTTATCGGTGACACGCTGCGGCGCTTCCAATGGACGGATGGCGCGGGGGCCGCCGCGGCACCGGCCGTGCTGGGCGCCCTGCTGAGCGAAGCGGGCCGCCGCAACTCCGATTTCGCACGCATGCTCGGCGCCTGGCGTGCCCGCCCGGACGGGCCGGGGGGCCTGCCCCTGCATGAGGGCTGGATCGAGGGATGGCCCACGGAGTTGCCCGAGGCGCCCCTTCGGAACTCTCTGACCAGCCTCCTACGTCAGGCGAAGGCGAAGGCGGAGGCCGACGCGCAGGCGCAATCGCCGGCCGTGGTGGTGGTGACGCCCACCAGTGATGGGGAAACGGTGCTGGCCCGTGGCTTGAACCAGGCCTACCAGAGTGCCGTCCCGCCAAGCCTGCCGATTACAGCACGCGCCGCCGGCGAGACCCGCCTCGTCTTCGAAGTCAAACCAGGAGCGGCGGGGGCGACGTTCGACTGGGCGCTGGACTCGCTGACCGACTGGGGAAAACACGAGCTTCGTGTGGCCATCCGAGCGGAGCGGGCATCCGCCGCCGGCACGGGCGAACCTGATTTCGAACGGTTTCTCCTGCGCCAACTGGGCGACGGACTGGAGCACCGTCAGGACCTCCGCCACCGCATAGAACGTCTCGAGGCCATCCTCCGGCGGCGGCCGGCGGCGGAGGTCACCGCGATCGAACTTCCGGCGCGCCTTCTGCTCTCGCCGGCGGCCGGCACGGGCCGGATCGTCCGCAGTGCGGCACCACCAATGACGAGCCATGCGTCCATCCCGCTGTGGCACGCGGAACTGCGCGAGACGCCAGGCGAAGCCTATTCGCTGCGGGCCATCCACACGCCGGATTTCGAGCGCGCCGACGCGCTGCGTCCGCTTTGCATACCTGATGCGCTGGCGGCCGATGTCGGGCCGCTCTTCTCGCTTGACGATGCCGACCGCCGGCAACTGGTCATCCTCTCCAGCCTACACGGCCTGCCGGCGATGGAGAGGAGCAGCCCGGCCGGAACCTCCGCGACCAGCCAAGTCGCGCCGCCGGCGAGTCTTCGGATCGAGCACGACATCTATGATGCTGACAAGGGCCAGCAATCGCTCTACCTGCCGCGGCCGCTGCCGACACGGCATCTGCGGCTGACCGCACTCGGCGCATCGTTGGATCTCGAAGCGCCCTTCATCCCACCCGCGCCATTGCGTTACCACCGCACGGGAAACAATGCGTTCGACGCACTGACCGTCGAGCGTTGGCAGAGCCGGATGTCGCTCGGCCGTGAGGTCATGACCGAAGTGGTCTACAAAGGGTTCCTCTACCCCTTGGGCTGCCGGGCGTCCCTCATCAAGGTCACCGAACGGGGCTTCGTCCCGTGGCGTCGAGGGCTGAACGACCCCCTGCGGCCGGTCGCGTATCTTACGCAACGGATCTTCATCCGGGTGAGGGAGCGCAAGGCTTTTCCCGCCATCGGGCAGCCGTTCGAAGGCCGCGCATGGCCCTGCACGGGCCTGCGGATGCTGACAACGGACACGCCCGACCTGCTCGATCCACGCAACGACGGCATGGCAAGGCCGACGGGTGATCGCTGGCGGGAAAGCCTGCGCGGGCGGCTCGATCACCGGCACCGCACCGGGCTCGTCTTCTGGCCGCGCACGGCACCCGGCCTCCCCGGCAATGTCCGGTTTCGGTTTTCCTTCGATGGCGTGATCGGCAACTTTTCGATGCCGCTCGTCTTCGTGGACAACACCGCCGTGCACGACGCGCCCACGATGCGCGCCGTCCAGGAGTACTACAACCGCTACCAGGCGCCGCAGGAGGGTCAACTGGAAACGCTGCCGCGTGAAGTCTGGGAGAGCCTCCGCCGCATCGATTTCCATGGCGCCCGCTGCCGCTACGCGGAGGAGGACGAGGCGGGCGACACCACCCTCGAGACCATTAGCTGGGATGTCAGGGCCGATAGCCGGGACGCGATTCCGGTGCCCAGCTTCACGGATGGAGCCGCGGCAGCATCGGACTCCTTCGACGCCTACCGGATGAACGCCGCCCTGGAGAGCGACGATCAGCCGCCCTTCTATCCGCGCCTGCACAGCGCCGTGATTCGGCACGATGCCGTCGCGCGCTTCTCGGGGAATGCGCAGGCCGGGGTGAAGGTGCAGCTCTATCAGCCCTACCTTCCGTACGGTCTCCCGGTGCTACTGCGCGACGAAGTCGGCTCCATGACGGCGACCGATATCGAGAAGCTGCGCATGGAGAAGCTTGCGGAGGTTCGCCGCGCGGCGGCCGAGGCCGCTGGCGCGGGCGATCAGACCACGCGCCCCGACCTGTTTCGGGAAGTCTTCCTGGCGGTGGATGGGGCGGTGCCTGGCCAGACCATGGGATCGAACGGCCAGCGCTCGGGCGCGGCCCTGCGGCCGGAGATGCGCTTCGACCTCATCGGGCGGAAGGGACCGGTCGGAACGGGCGCAACCGAAGGCAACGGCGTGGGACCAGTGACGCCGCCGACATCGGTGAAGCCCGAATTCGTGCTGCCGGAGGCTCGCATCTGCGGTCTGGTCAGCTTGCAGCAGCTGATCAAGGTCATGGGAAACGAGATACCGTCGCCGATCCTGCGCGACATCGTCGAATTCGGCGAGGAGGCTGCGCGAGCCTTGCGGGGAGGTGCCAGCGAGTTGCGCAGGTCCCTGGATACGGTGCTAACGCAGTTCAACCAGGGACCACCCATCGGCCCACTCCTACGGAACGCTTATCAGGCGCTGTGGATCGCCCTGGGGCGCCTGTCCGCCGCGCTCGGAGAGATCGAAAAGGCGGACGTTCCAAGCTTGGTGAGCCTCGTGCCCCTGACGCTCGCTGCCGGCCGCACGGTGCTGAGCGAGATGCAGCGCGTCGCCGTCAATCCGATCGGCCCTCTAGCGGAAGCGGTGCGGCAAGCTGCGGAGAATTTGAAAGGGGAGATGGAAGGGGCGGCCCGCAAACTGGCGCTGGCAGGCATGAACGAGGTGCGCAGTGCCGTGGAGCCCGCGGTCTCGGACATCCTCAGGATTTTGGTTCCATTGGCGGAGGCGCGCGCGCTGCTGGAGGCGCGGCTGGCAAGGCTGCAGTCGCTGCTTTCGAGCGGGCTGATCGACCAGATCCGGGCCGCCGTGACCACGGCCCTGGCGCAGGCCACGCGGCAACTGGTTACTCGCCAACCGCGCGATTGGCCCCCGACCCTGGCGGCCGCCTGGACGCTCTGGCGCGATGCCGCGATCACCGCGCTGCGTGACGAACTGTCAAGGCCCGCGCTGCCGACCCAGGCCGCCCTCATGCGGCCCGAACTGGAGGCGGCGTTGCGGACGATCAACCTGGCGCCGCCGGCCATGCTAGAGCGGTTCTACGGCGCTGTCCGGGCCACGCTCCTGCTCGACCTGTGGGGCGCCGTCCGGGCGCTCGCCGCCGAGGGTATCGAGCGCGTCGTCGCCTTCTTCGACGCGACAGCGGAGCAAGGCTGCGATAGGCTCACGACGGCCATCGGCGATACCTGGCGCGCCCTGATCGCGCCCCGGCTGCCGGAACGATGCACGCCGGGCGCCTGTCCGCCTGCCGAGGCGCTGACCGGCGTGTGCGCGCGTCTCTGGGCGATCACCTGCGAAATCAATCAGCTCGCGGGGACGACACAGGCAGGGGAGCTGACGACACGGGCAGGGGATCTGGCCACGGCGCTGAACGATCTCGTCTCAGGCATCGAACGGCTGCCGCCGCCACCCGCGAGCTGCACCCCGGCGATGCTGCCCGCATCGCTGGAGCGGCTGCGCGAGCTGCAAGCCTTGCGCGCCGGCTTCGTAAAGGCCCTCGACGAACTTGTCAGCAAAATCGGGAGGGTCATCGTCGCGGAGATTAGCGACGATCTCGCAGGGCGATTGGGCGCGGTCCTGGCCGATCTGCTCGACGTGCTGCTCCCCAGCGGCAGCTTCGTCGTGCCGCAGAGCGAGTTCCTGGCCATCCTCGGGTCGGATCGTGTCGTCGCGGCGTTGAACACCGCCCTGATCGCCGCCCGCGCCTGGCGGGAACGGCTTCGCAGCGTTTCGAACGTCGCGGAACTGCGTCGCGAACTCGCGCAAGCGGTCGTGATTCGGGATCAGGCCGGTCGCGACGTCTCCGTGGCAGCCGCCAGGGCGCTCGATGATCTCGACGCGGCGGGGCGGGTTCTGGTCGCGGAACTCGCGCTGACATTGGCCCAGCCGGCCATCGCGGGTGCCGTCAGCGTGGCGCGGCCCGTCCTCATTGCCATGCGCGGGACGCTGCAGGCCGTGATCGAAGAGCGCCGTCGCGCTTCCGGTGTGCTCTGCACCTGGGAACAGACACTCGAACTGCGCGGCAGCGAGCGTCTAGTACCGGTGCTCTACATCGATCTTCAGTCCGCGCTTGGTGACGGCGAATGCGTGCCATCAGGCAAAGACGCTCTCGATGGCGAACTCGACGCGGTCAATGCCGCCATCGCCGCCCTGGAAGGTCAGAACCCGACGCCGCAGAGCCTCGCCCCCGCCATCGCCGTGGTGCAGCGCTGGGCCGATGTGAACTGGAGCCCGGCGCTGGAGCGCATCCTTCGCAGCCTGGGCGACAGGCTTGTCGCCAGCGCACGCCGCGCCCTGCTGCGTCTGATCGATACCGACGGCCTGCGCGCCGCGCTGGAAGCCGAGTTGCGGAAGTTCGTGCCGTCCAGACGTCGCCTCGAATACACGTGGAGGATTCCTGACAAGAAGTCGGGCAAAACCGAAAAGACACGAGTTGACCTTGGTATCGCGACGTTCGTTCCGGGCAACCTGACGATCAGGACCGAGGCCGCGCTCGATTTGCTGAACCCGTCGAACCCTCTCACGGGGAGCATCGAGGGGTCCATCGAGGATTTCGAGGTCCATATCGGGAAAGGCCAGGCCGTCCTGCTGAAGCTGTTCTTCAGCCCTCTTCGCTACCGGGCGACGTTGGGGCAGGACGGCACGGTCGAGGAGCCGCGCCTTAAGAGCTTCGAGCCTGGCGGCTTCCTGATCTTCCTCGCGGGGCTTGCCGCGTACAGCGCGGCCTCGGAAAATCCGGAAGAGGGGCAGGCGGGCGCCGGTGGCGATGCCGGTCTGCCGAGCGGCCCATATGTGATTCCGCGCCCCGATGGAGGCCCGGGCATGCGTGCCGGCTACGCCTTCGGCTTCGGCGCGATCCAGATTGGGACCATGGCGATCAGCAATGTCGCCTTCGACGCCCATGCGGAGATTCCGTTCGACAGCGCGCCGGGCCATGTCCGGCTCTCGCTGTCGACACCGGAAAAGCCCGCGATCCTCTCCTGCGCGCCCTATGGCGGCGCCGCCCATGTGCTGATGGAGAGCTACCCGGCCACGGTTGGCCAGGCGGCAGCAGAGGGCAAAAACGTGCAGCGTATGGACATCTCGTTCCAGTGGGGCGGTGCGGCGGATATTCACTACGGCCCGCTAAACGCTTCGGCACGGGTGATGACGGGCTTCACCGTGTCGAGCAACGACATCGAAGAGCCTAAGTTCGAGTTCAAATTCGTCGCAGCCTTCGAAGGGCATGTCGCCTGTTTCGGCATCTCCGGCAGCTTCGTCGTCACACTCGGCTTCTACGACCGCGTTTTCCGGGGCGAGGCGGTGCTGACCTATAAGTTCAAAGTCGGACCGGTCGATAAGGAATTCAAAGTAAGGGTGACGCGCAACGCCGGCAAAGGTATTGGCGACGAGCAAAGGGCTTCTGCCGTGCTGCCGGATGACTTTGGCATGTCACGCATCATCCCCGTCGCCTTTCATCAAGCGACCTCGGGATCGCCGCCCCGCACCAAGCCGGAGCTTCGTTCCGATGTTCCGGCGATGGCGCAGGACTGGCGGCGCTATCGCTCACGCTTTGCCGAAGGAGGCACCGTCCTTGGCCGGAGACCCGCAGCATGAGCGGCACAATCTCACCCACCCTGTATGTCGTTCCCAACGGCCTCGAGGCAGGGCAGCCGCGCCGGGCACGGGTGCTGCTACTGATCCTGCCGGCAGAGGTGAAGCCGGGCCTGGCGGCTTGGTCCAGCGAAGACTGGCCGGCCCAGGCCCACACGTTGCTCGACGCCATCGCGCCGCCCGAGGGCAGCGGCAAGCCTGCCATCGTCGAACTGACGCCGGCTGCCGCGGCAGGGCCGGCGCTTCGTGGCAGTCTCCGGTCGGCCGCTAAACGCCCGCTCAATGCCGAGGAGAGGACCAGGATCGCCGGGCTCTGGAGAAACGCGCTGACCAGTGGCGGACTCCTCCCGGGTGGCATGAACGCGGTGCTGCGGGCTGCCCTCTCCGATGACGGGGAAGTCGCCCCGAGTCTTTTCGCCACCTTGCCGTTGCCCATGGCGGAGGCTGCGATCTTGCTGCCGCTGCAACGGGCACGTCACACGCTGGACGCCATGTCGGGTTCTGATGCCCTGCGCCCGCCCATGACTGCGCTGGCCGCCAATGGCCGGCCGTGGATCGGCAAGCCCGACGCGCTCGCGCTGCTCGCCTCCGCCGGCGCATCCGCCCTCGACCCCGCGCTGGCGCGCGCGCTCCTGGGGCCGCCAGATGTCGCGGACTGGCTGGCGTGCATGGCGCGTGGCGAGCCGGACGGCAGCGGCGACCTCTACGACCGGCCGCTCGATCCCGATGTCATTGCCGAGGCCGCAGTCGGACGCGGCCACGAGGATCTGCTGTGGCTGAGCGATCGGCTGCACGCGCTGCATCACGCTGCGTTCCATCCCATCCAGGCGGCGCCGGGGTCGGCTCCCCCAGCTAATCCCGCCCCGGCGCCTCAGCCGTCGGATCGCACCGACCGTCTGTTCCACCAGATCCTCTCCTCGCCCGGCCTGATGCGGCTCTTCGGATGGGCGCGAGACGCTTGGTTGGTCCTCGAAGAGCCCCTTGCGCACCAGTCAGGCGCATGGCGCGTGCAGTCGCGGGAGATCCTGGTTCCTTCATCGTCGGGCAGCCAGGACGCAGGACCGAAGCGGGTGAACGCGCCCCCGGTGGCGGCGATGCTCGACGCGACGCGGGGCGTGTTCCGCCCAACCTACCAGCCCGATTGGCCCGCGGCTGGCGGTACAGGATCCGGGCAAGCCGCGCCGCGCTACGCCCGCGACGGCCTGCGCGTGCTGTCCCAACCCAGCTGCCCCGAGTACATGGCGACCTCCCTCGAGCCGGTGCTGGCGGCGGAGACGGATCGTCAATGCGGCGCGACGGGGCGGGTCGCCACGCGCTTCGTCACCGGACCACTGGCCTTGATCGGCCCAGGTGGCGGGGAGGTCCTTCCCGGGAGCGATAAAGCCGATGATGGCCTAACCTTCGCCCGCGCCTTCGACGCGGCGCCACGCCTCCATCTCGGCATCGACATGGCTGATGGCACGGTGGCGTGGCATCCCACATCGGCGCGGACCATCGCCTTCACCGATCCATGGATGCAGGGCCAGGCCCAGCATTGGCCGGACGCAACCCTCGCCGCGCTGGCCCCCGGCTGGCTTCCCCAGGCCGAGCGCGATGCGGCCAGTGTGGCGCAGATGACGTTCCAGCAGGAGCCGCCACCGGCCAACGCATCGCAAGGCGATGTGGCCCAGCCCCCTTACTTGTGCGCGACCGATACGCGTGTCGCGGCCTATCGGGGCGAAGATATCGGCGCGGGGGCGAACGAGCTGCCCTCGCTGGCAAACCAGCCGTGGCCTGGCGCCAACGCGGCATGGCAAGGACAGCACACCGACCTCAGCGACAAAGAAGACCTCCTGATCGGGCAGGCGATCACCGTCGCTCCGCAGGCGGGGCTGGCACCCCTTCGATTCGGGTGGCGGTATCGCTTCGCCCTGGTGCCGCGTAGCTTTGGTGGTGCCGGCGTGAACCTGGCGGATGCCCGGCAGCTGCTCGCCGATCCGGCCAACAAGGACCTCTGCTTCCCGCATCTCAACCTGCCGGGGTTCCGCTATCTGCGGCATGAGCCGATCGCCACGCCGCAGGTGATGCTGGCCCCAGGCGTGCAACGCACAGGCGAGCGGCAGCACCGGCTACAGACCGACGAGAACATGGTCGTGGTCCGTGCTACGGCGAACAAGCCCGAAGCCGCCAAAAGCCTCGCGCGAACGGCCCGTATCCTCCTCGTGCCGTCGGTGTCGCTTGAAACCGTCGAGCGCCATGATGTGGTTCGTGGTCAGACCCCAGAGCCCGGCCTGATCCGGGTGATGGAACCAGGGGGGGTGATGGAACCCGGTGGAACGACGCTTCGGAACGTCGCGGTTCGGATGCCGCGGCAGGGGTTGGGCTCGGCCATCCTGGAGGCCGATGCGACCAAGCCGGTTCCGCGATCTCAGAACCCTGAGAGGGCATTGCCACCGCGTTTCCGCGTCAGGCGCCTGGGCGAAGCCGCCGAGAGGCGGCGGACGCCATACTATCCTGATCCCGCGGCCGCATCTGTCGTGCTGCGGCTGGCGCGGAGCGGTGATGCCGGTGGGTGGCTTGATGATCTACCCCTCGTCTTGCGCGTGCGGCCCCCGATCGGCGGCACGGGGCTGGGCCGTTGGCCCGACGTGCTTCCGGTGCGCATCGAGCTCGTGATCGTCGATCAAAGCCGCCCGCAACGTCTGGTGGCGGCCGGCCGGCACGAGGAAAGGGCGGCGGCAGACACCTCAGGCGGCTTCGTCAACGGCGTGCCGCCCAGTATCCTGATGGAAGGGGTGACGGTGTTCCTGGCCCCGGGCGAGGAGGTGTCGCTGCGCTACTGGTGCGTGCCGGACGCCGCCGACCTGGAAGCCTGGTTCGATCTAACCGAAAGCTGCTCCGCGCTATGCGCCGCCGAGGGGCGGGCGAGCGGCGCCAGCGGCGAGGCGGCGGTCATCCGCGGTCTCGATCGTCTCCTTGGCCAGGGTGCGATCGCAGGAGATCCCGCGGCGGTCGCCGCAAGCCTCCACGCCTATCTGATGCGCGAGCCCCTCCCCGCCATCACCGAAGCGGGCGCGATCCGCCTGGTCCATGCGACCGACAGGCCCAGCGCGCCACCCACCTTCGTCGGAGGGAGGGCCGCCGTCGCCAGGACCGCCACCAACGAGGCGGCGGTGCTGGAGCCGTTCCTGGCGAAGGCCGGCGCCGCATCGACCTGGGCGGAGGGCCGCAATGCCGAGGATGACGCGACGGGCATCGTGGCGGGTGGGACGATCGAATTCGATCAGGCGACGACGTCGTCCCTGGTCGTCGAGATTGAGATGGCGGCGCCGCTGAGCGAGTCCGTGGACGCACCGGATCCCATGTTGCCTGAGCAGCCGGAAGCGCTGGTGCCGCGCGATCTTCCTGCAACAAGGCTCTGCCTTGCGGACGACGGCACGCCCGACCATGGCTGGCCACGAAGGAACGCGGCGGGACAGTTGCGCTCTCCCTGCCGTGCCGATGCCGCCTGGCCGCGCTGGCTTCCGTTGATCACCATCGCAAACATTCCCCAGCCGGCCGATGGCCGTGCGGGCCTGCGGCGCTTCGCCCTGGAGGAAATCCTGGCCGGCACCGTGGACGGCATGGTCGGCGCCACCGTCGCCTTTCACCCTGCGCTAGAGTCGCCGCAGGCTCGTCAGGCACGGCTGCGAGTCAGGGCGGTCTCCCGGCACGCCGGGTTCATTGGCGGCACCGTCACGCCGGTCCGCAACACCTCGCCTGAGGGGTTGGCAGGGCCGGAATCGGCACCGCTCTGGGTGCCCGCGACGGCACGACCGCGGGCACCCATCGCACGCGATCTGACGCCCTTGTTCACCTGGAGCGGCGTCCGCCGCCATCGCGATGCCGGCGGGCTGGTGATCGAAGGCGAACGCCAGTGCGGACTGCGCCTGTCCTTGAGCCGGCCCTGGTTCAGCAGCGGAGAGGACGAACGGCTCGGCATCGTGCTGTGGCCGCCGCCCGCCATCGGCCTGCCGGACGGGGACGAAGCCATCATCCCCTCAGACGCGGAAATCCTGCAGCACTTGCACGATTCCGACCTGGGTCCATTGGGACGCTTTGTGTCGGTTTGGGGCATGGATCCGCTTGGCCGCCAGGATGCAGAGAGGCGCCCGACAAGTCGCTTCCTTGATCGGTCGCAGATCATCCTTGGCACTGCTGCGACGTTCCATCCCCGGCTGCTTCTCCCCATACCAGGCATGGTGAGGCCAGAACCGGGGGCAGCACCGACGGGTGAGCAGGTCGGCCCGCGAGAAACCGCGGCACATGTCTCCTTGCTAGCAACCCCAGTGCGGTTCCACAACGACATCCATGGCCGATCGGAAGCCATCGTGGATTTCGACCTGCGGCTACCCACCTCCGCCCCGACCCTCTTTCGTCTCGGACTCGCTCGCCTTCAGATTCGGGCCAGACCGGATCTCGACGGTGGTCCGGACGCGGGGCGCCGGGCCGGCATTCGGCTATCGCCCCCAGTGGCGATCGAGGGGCACCGGCCACCGGGGCGGCGCTATGCCGTCCGCGTCACGCGCGCGGAGGCGCGGCACGGCGCCGACGGACCAATTTCCGTCGTCAGCGTGGTTCTAGCAGGAGCTGGTGGGTTTGACGCGCAGTATCGCCGAGTCCGCATTGGGCTGTTTGAACAGAGTGGAGCCGATGAGTTTTATGCCCATGAATCGGATGGTCGTGAGGCGAACCGAACCTGGACGGCGGACGCGCCTCATTCCATGGACCATCAGTCGCGCCTGAACGAGGACAGCTGGGTCGCAGTGTTTCGCATTGCAGGCGACATCCTGACCCGTCCGCGAAACTTCGTTGCCCGTATAGAGGAGGACGTCTGGTTGCCGGCATCGGATGACGCGGCGCTGTTTGCTTTGCCGCGGTTCGCGGTGACGGTCGAGATCAAATGATTAATCCGCTGCTGGCATGAAGGCGGGACGCATGCTCTCGGCGTCAATCAGTGCGCGAGCACACGCGGCCGTTAACGGAAAGAGTCCACTCGATCAGCGTCTTAAACCGACGGCTCCATTCTCTGACCGCTGCCCATTCGCGTATGGCAATGCTGGTGATGCGCGCGGGCTCGGCGATCAGGTCATTCCAGGCATCGCAGCAGGCACCGACGAGGGCACCATAGGTCTCGTAGACGCGGTTGCTGAAGTAGTTCAATTTGACTATTGCAAACTTGGAAAGCATAATTCAGCGGATGTCGCTTCGCGGGGCCTGCGTCGTTGCCGAGTCGACCGGCCTTGGCAGAAAACCTAGTGTTTAAATGTTGTCTCCTTACAGGGCACAACATCTCGAATCAGTGCGGTGCGTCAGGACAGGAGCCAGAGTTCCACTGCATATCCGTCAGCGATATCATCCAGATTGCCACTGCCAACAAATCCCGACCCGGTCCAGAGATCGAAGTGGCCGGTAGCGTTGCTCCAAGTCACGTGATAGACAATTATTCCTGGGCGGTTCGGAACTGCCAATGGCTGGCCCGGCACTTTACTAACGCCCTAGTAGCTATCCCCGAAGAAGCCCCGCACCACGTCGCGCATCGTTGCAACTTTGATGGTCAGCGCGAGCCCGTCACCGGTGATCGCCTCCTTAAATGCCTGCGGGATTGGCAGACCAGATTTCTGAAGTGCGACTGACATGCGGATCGCGCAGGTGTTCTCGTAGTTCTTGTCATTCACCAAGCTCGGCCACTGCCCACCAAGGCTTTGGAACAATGCGGGCTTCGGCACGGTCGGGTACTTCGACTTAAGAGTGGCGAAGGATGTCGCCATGGCGTGTTCCTCTTGCGACAATTTGTCCGACACGTAGCCCGGTACCCTCGCAGTATCCACGTACTAGTGGAGTGGCAGTCGCGCCCTGAATCGCGGTACTAGCCTCTTGCATCTCGCAGTATGCAAGGCCCGGCTGCAAACGACACGATGCGCCAACCGCGCCCGGGTAGACGACCGCGGAAGCCGAGCCGTCCTCATGAGCTACCGCAGCGAATGCTGCTAGACCGGACTGACCGGATGGTCGCCGCGGCGGTGGCGGGATTCATCCTCGTCTTGCCTGGGTTCAGGCCGAATTCGCCGCGGCTCAAATGATCGTTCGTATCGGTGGCGAACACGCACTCAAAGACGCATTGGGTTTAGAAATTGCGGTTGTTGGTGACTACCGCACGAGATTGCCGTCCCTCAATCTCGCAGCGTATCGTGCCGGTATTCTGTGCAGAACTTGCTGTCGCGAGAAAGACGCCAGCGACTGTGATCCACCCAATCCTCATGTCCCGTTCCCCTTGAGCGGGTTCGTTTCAGTCAAAGTAAGTCGTCACGTCCACCTTGTCGTTGTTTGATACCGAAATCGGCCCTCGCTGTGCAGTCTTCGGCGGGTCGCCTTCCGTCCGTCGCGCGCGCCAGCCAATACGTCCGCGACCGTCGCCATCGGGGCTCACAGCTACGGTGACCACTTGATTGCGGTTGATGCGCTGGTCAGTGAACACGGCAGCGTTGTTGGCTGTATTTAGATCAAATAACGAAACGAACAGATCTCCAACGTCGGTGTTTTCAACGCGGATGCTGACCGCCGACTGCGCCTCAGCGCGCGTAGCCATCGTCGCTGCTACACCGGTGAGCAACATCGCAGTGCGTCGTGGCAAACGTTGATTCACTTCGCTAGTCCTCCTTGTAAAGCGCGCGGCCCAATGCTGCGCGGTCGGTGTTTGGGGCCTCGTTCGGGCGAAACGCTCAAGTCAGGTTCATTCACGCGAATCAGCGCATGCTTCCAGTCACGAATTGGCCGGATGAATGTGTGTCTCGCTCGGCATCCGGCATAGCGTCCATCTTCTCGACCAGCACGGCATAGCCGGGTTGGCTTTACAGGCTTGAAGGCGGCTGTTAGGTCCACGCTGATCGCGATCTGGCCAGCACCGGGCGGATTGCCTGGGAAGTACTCTGGGAATCGTGAGGCCAAGTGGCTCGCTGTACTTCGAAGGGCGAACCGAAGTCCGTCGCCATTCCAAAACAACCTCCTAGGATTTATCGGGGGCTCCAGATGGCGCGTAGTAAGGGTGATGCTAAGGTGCCAGCCGCGTTCGTCGGACACCGATAACTGCAGCGCGGACACTCGGCCGAGAAATATCCTGGGAGAGTTCACGTTGGGTCCGGCTTCCGCCAGCTTGACGACAGTACTTGATCCAATCCCGGCTTGCAGCATATCGGCGATACTTGCCTTAGCGAGCGGTCAACCCTGCTCAGCTCGAAGCCGCCGTCCGCCGGGAAAACACGGATGTTATGCGCAACTGCTAGGGCCGCTGGCGCATTCGCAACCGCGATCAGCACGGTGTGTCTTGATAAGAACGCAGATGGCAAGAGACACCTACAAAAGTATGTGGCCTCGCAATCTGTCTTGATTGCGAAAGCAATAGCAACATAAATTTTCGACACCGAAATGTTCTCTGCGAATGACATGCTGCGTGATCCGAGCGTCCGACCAAGGGTCGGCCCAGAGCACTCCGCTTGAAGGCCAGTTTGGTGTCGTCAAATTCAAAAGAACTTGTCTCAGCCGCGTCTCACGGCGCCGGAGAAGGTTGGATTCCGGTTCCCACCGCCACATGCCTTTCAACCACTTATGAGGCGCATCCGCCTCTGGTTTCCGGGCAGTCCCAGAACGGGTGCGAAAACTTCGCCGGTAGGGTTGGTGGCTTCCCACGCATTGATGGCTCCGGCCGCGACATCTCCGCGACGCGGAATGTAGGTGTCGAGGATCTTCATCGCTTCGTTGATCGAGTGACCGGACACCGCCGCAATCTGACTGGGGTCACTCAAGCCAAAGCCATCTGCACCATACCGGTGCGCCGCAAATCCCGCCTCTGACTGTCCAGTAGCTGCGCCTGAATGCGAGCCTTCACCTCGTTCCGGATCCGTCCACGCTTCCTGCCCAGCGCCTCGGCCGTCAGTGCTGCACGCGCCAGGACGCCCGCCGCCACCCTGGCCGCCGCCGCCAGTACCACAGAAGGCAAGGCGGCGCTGAGCTGGGCCGGCCTGGTCACCGCCGCTGGTGCCGCTGTGCCGGCCATGGAGGCTGTCTCCGGCCTGCCGCTGTGGGTCGGGGTGGCGCTGGTGGTCTCGGTCGCCGCCGTGGTCCTGGCGGTGGTGCTGACCCGCCGGCAGGACCTGCCGGCGTGATCGCCACCCTCTGGGCACGCGCCTCGGGCTTGCTGGCGGCCGTTGGCGCCGTGCTGGCGGCCCTGGCCGCCGCCTGGTGGGCCGGGCGGCGTGCCAGCACCACCAGCGCCCGCACCCGTGCGCTGGAAGCCGAGAGCCGAACCAGAGAGACCCGCGATGCGGTGAGCGTGATGCGGCTCGCTTGCCTGACGCAGCTGGCCAGCTGCGCCAGCGGTGGAGCCGGATTGATGGCTGCGGCGCCTGGCGGCCGATCCTGGTCAGCCGCACCAGCACCCTGACGGACGGGACGGCGCGGCAGATCCTGGCGCACAACGAGACCGACGCCCGGCTCTGCGACTGGTAGTCGGAAGGCTAAGACGGAGCCAATGAAAGTCCTGTCACCGGCACATCCAGCTTCAGCCCCCTCATTGCCGCCCCACATCGCCGGCGGCATAGTTTTGATGACGTCGTTCCTTCTCGGACACCCGCATCATGACCCGCCCTAGACTGTTGTTGTCGTGTCTGGTCGCTGGCGCCTGTCTGCTGTTCAGGTCCGCTTTTCCACTCGCTCAATCGCTGTCGAGCGAGGGTGACTTCGACCCTGTGGCAGTTGTCGACGGCAGCGAGATCAGCCGTGCTGACTGTGCCAAACTCGAAGCCGACAATACGGCTATCTGGGTTGATGTTGGCGGTCGGACAGCCTGCATCCGTTACTACGCGGCAGGTCTGAATCCCGCTCCCGTTTCCAACAAGGTGGCCGCAATTTGGATGAACGGGGACGTCCTCGGCCCAAGTGGCAGGAACGCTGACAGACGGCAGAGCGGATTCGGCCCGCGGCACATGATCGAACTCGAACAACAGTTATCGGGCCGCTTCGAGGTGCCTTCGATCTATCTGGGCCGTCCTGGAACCTACGGAAGCTCCGGCAAGCATTACACGACGAGAGGCCGCCCTATCGAGGCACAGCTCATCAATGCGGCTCTGGACGGAATCAAACGACGCTACAGTATCCAAGCCTACGCCCTTGGAGGGCACAGCGGCGGCGGAACGTTGGTCGCAGAGATGCTGGCGCGCCGTGACGATCTGCAATGCGCGGTTATTTCCTCCGGGGCATCAGCCTACCGTGCGTACTTGGAAGCACGCGGCCTGCTTCAGCCTGGCGGAGCCCTTTCCCGATTCGATCCGTACGAGTCCCTCGACAGGGTACCGGCAAGCCAGACGCGTCGGGTGTTCGTCATCGGTGACCCGCGCGAAACCAATGTTCCTTTCTCCGCTCAACAGCTCTACTTTCAGGGCCTTAGACAGCGGGGGCATGCCGCATGGCTTATCCCTCTCGAGCGGGCACGAGATAGCCGGCACCACGATCTCGTGGATTTCGGCGAAACCGCTAACTTGATGTGCGCCTCTGGAGCAAGCACCGACCGGATCATCGCGACTTTAGTGAATCTTCCAGAGCCAGCACCCCGTCGATCAAACTGATTCGAGACTTTGAGCGTGCTCCACCGTCTGCGTATTGAAATGCGGGGCAGCGAGCCGTCGCTGGCCAGGTGCGCGAGCGGTCGAGCTGGGATTGATGTCTGCGGCGCTGGCAGCCGATCCTGGTCCGCCGCGCCGACACCCTGACGGACGGGACCGCGCGGCAGATCCTGGCGCACAACGAGACCGGCGCCCGGCACCGCGGCTGGTAAAGCGCTCGTCAGGCCCGGTCTCCAGGACCTCGGCTATTCAGGGTAAGTCTCACGACTATCCGGCGTGGTGTTGTTGAAAAGAATGAATGCCAGCGGATTGCCAGGCTCGGACATCGCATCACTGCGCTGGCCCGTCACCTCTCCAGCCACACTGCTGGTATACTCCGCCACCACTTGGCCGAAGCTATTCCGCTGGATGGCCACCTTCTGCCCGACCTCGACCTTATCATTGAGCTTGACCAGATGCTCGACGAGGCCGCCCTGGGTTGCAATGATCGGCAGCGCGCTATTGCCAATATAGACACCAACATCCTTGCCTGTGCGCCCCATTGGGCCGGCCAGGATGCCGTGATGCTTGAGAACGTTCATCGTGCCTTCGACGAACAGCGAGGTCATTTCGAGATTCAAGACGCGCGCAGCACCGATCTCCGGTGTGAAGGACGGGATGCCAGCATCGACAAACGCGTTATGCAGCACGCCTGGATACACATGATTGTCGAAGATCTGGCCGACAGGGTAAAGTTCGACCATCGCCCTGACCTCGGGCACGTCCATGCTAGCCAGATTGAAGGCAGTCACATCGAAGCCGGTTGTTCCAGTGTGGAAGTCGATGGCGGCGTCGGCATTCGGTCGTAGCAGCCGGTTGAACAGCAGCCCAGCATGCCTGCTGGGCGCGGTCACACCGTTTTCGTTCCCTGGCCATTCCCGATTCATGTCGATCAGATCAGCGCCTCTGCCAGAATTTGGCCATCTGCGCTGCATGCCCTCTATGGCTGGTCGGGATACGTCTGTGACAGCCATCACCGTGCCTGACATCTCTGCCGGGTCAAGCTGATTCATCACGGATTGAACCGCGTGCACGGAACTCATCTCGTCGCCATGCACACCGCTGACCAGAACGACGCGCTTGCCAGGCCTGGCCCCCCTGGCCACCGTCACCGAGACATACCAGTGCTGGCCGGTGGGCATCTGAACGCCCTGAAAATATAGAAAATGCTTCTTCCCAGCGGCCAGATCGTTAACATCAAGTGTGCTGACGACCTTCTTCCCCTGGATTTCATCCCCGGTATAGACCGTCGCAGATGGCGCATCAGGCGCCGGACTGACAGAGGGATTCGCTAAGCCTTGGGCCTCTGCAGAACCAGTATTGGCCAGGAGCACAGCCGATGTGCCGATCGTCGTGAGGGAAGCGATCATGAAATCGCGGCGATCAAGGCGTCCGGGTGGTTGGCTTGACATGATGCAGACCCTACCCCTGCGAGAATGGATGTTTCTGACGATACTATACACGTCGATTGTCCACCTGGAGGATATCCTTCCACCGCCTGACATAGCGTGGTGACAGGCGCTGTGCCTTCGTCGACTGCTTCCACGCGATGCCGGTGCTGGCCACCCGCAGCGCGCCCACACGGAACATTGCTGGCATTCACCGCTGCACGGTCAGGGAGCTCGCCAGCGAGCTCTGGGCCGCTGATAGCCAGTCGGTTGGTCATCGGGCGCTACGCCTTGTCGTGCTTCAGACCCGGGATGATCCTGCTTCGCCAAGCCCTGCTGACCCTACTGCTGCTGACTGCGCTACCCGCCTGGGCCAAGACCCTGGCTGGCCGCGTGGTCGCGATTGCCAATGGCGGCGCCCTGACGCTGCCGGCGGCATCCAACCAGCAGGTGAAGGTCAGGCTGCACGGCATCGACGCCCTGGAAAGCCGAGAGGCCTGGGGAACTCGGGCACGCCAGGCGCTGTCTGGTATGGCGTTTCAGCGCGAGGTACGGGTGGAAGTACGCGACACCGACCGCTACGGCCAGACTATCGGCCGGGTCTATGCAGCGCCGGTCAACGTCAATGCGGAGATGGTGCGGCGGGGCATGGCCTAGGTCTACACCCGCTCAAACCGCGACCCGGCGCTGGCGCTGCTGGAAGTCGAGGCCCGGGCCGCGCGCCGGTGCCTCTGGGCTGATCCCCGTCCGGTCCGGCCGTGGGCTGGCGGAAGCAGCAACGGCGCTGATAGTCGGGGACGGCGAGGTTTAGACCTTAGAGGCCGCCTGCTCGCAGTTTGTCCAGCAGTTCTTGCGCTCGCTCACGCGCCTCCTGGGCCTCGAAACGAGTATGCTGTGAGCGCGCTACAGTTTCGCAGGCCCTGATGCGAAGTTCTCGGGATTTATTCAGGCGAGTGAGCAGCTGTTCCCGGATCAGCTGCATCTGCTCGTTGATCTCGACCCATGGTGGAACGACTTTCTGCATGATCCCCCGATCACTAATGCTCGCGCAGGATCTCGTCACTTTTCTCGGGCCGCCTCAAAAGCTAGACAGTATTGTGCCAACCTGCTGCTTTCCGGGAATAACGCCGCAATAGGCGCCGGGCTGCAAAGTATTAATATGTGCTGGCTGGAGGATATTCTCAGCGATGATGTACGCAGCAAAAGCCGCTGCGCCTTCGTCGTCCGTCTCCGTGCAATGCCAGTGCTAGCATCTGCGACGCCCCGCGCCGCGCTGGCATTGGTGGCGGCCATTCCTGTCATGATTTTCAACGGGCTTGGTTATTCCTGTTGGCAACGGGACGGGCCCAGCCGGCGGAGATCTGACACATCGATGAGTCCCAAATGGGCCTCCAACGTGGCCACTGGCAGATAAATCAACACTTCCACCTTTCCAAGGCGTAGCCTCCTCCTGTTCTCAGTGACAGGAGCAACCCATGCATGGCATGCGGGGCTTAAGTGTTACGCTCGGGGCGGCAGCCATCGCTATATCCAGCATCGCCATGGCGCAGGAGCCTGCGCGGCCAAACCTATTGCTCCGCGAGATTGTGCAAGGCATGCCTCATGGCGAGCAGCAGGAGGTGCGTATCCTCACTGCAACGATCCAGCCTGGCCAGGCGACACAATTCCATACGCACCGCTTTCCCGTTGCAATCTATGTGCTGGAAGGCGCCTTCACGCTGGAGATGGAGGGGCGCGAACCGGTGACTATTCGGGCAGGAGGGGCCATGGTGGAGCCACCGAGCGTTAGAATGACGGGATACAACCGCGGCGTGGATCCCATGCAGGTTGTTATCTTCTATGTCAGCGACCCTGGTACCCCCTTTCTCGACCCAACCCATTAGCAAGCGCCTTGGGACTAACGCGGATACATTGACCGATCTGGAGCGCGCGGCGCGCTTCCTCTAACTCTAGCGCACCGCCTTCGATGGCAAGGTCGCCGGCCGCAATTTTGGCGTGGCGGTCGGCGCCCCTGCCCGCTTCGACGTGACCAAGCTCGGAGCCACGTTGGAAGAGATCAATGAGACGACGATCTTGCCCTTGGCGCGGCCGGCTTCGGCATAGGCAAGTGCCTCGTTCAAGCGGTCGAACGGGAAGACTCGGTCGATCACCGGGCGGATGGCGCCGCTCTCGATCAGCGCCGTGATGGCGGCCAGTTGCTCGCCGCTCGCGTGCATGAAGAGAAACGCGTAGCTGACGCCCTGGCGCTTGGCCTTGCGGCGTATCCCGGCGCTGAGGACACGGATCGCCTGGCGAAAGATCCAGCTCAGGCCCTGCTTGCTGGCGAAGGCCGGATCGGGCGGGCCTGAGATCGAAACCAGCGCACCGCCCGGCTTCAGCACCTTCAGCGACTTCCGTAGCGTCCTGGCATCGAGGCTGTTGAGCACGACGTCGTAGCCGGTCAGTTCCTCGGAAAAATCCTGCTTCCTGTAGTCCACGACTATCTCCGCGCCGAGGTCGCGCACCAGGCTGAGATTGGCTGTGCCGGCTGTCGTCGCCACATGCGCGCCCAGATGGCGGGCGAGCTGGATGGCGAAGGTGCCCACGCCGCCTGATCCGGCATGGATCAGCACCTTCTGACCTGGCGCCACCTTCGCCTGCTCCACCAACACCTGCCACGCCGTCAGGCCGACCAGCGGGATGGAAGCGGCTTCCTGCATCGAGAGATTGGCGGGCTTCCGGGCGACATCGGCCTGATCGACGGCGATGAACTCCGCGAAGGTGCCGATCCGCCCGTCCCGCGGGCGCGCATAGACGGCGTCGCCGATCTGGAAGCGCGTCACGTGGGCGCCGACGCCCGCCACCAGGCCGGCGACGTCATGGCCCAGAATGACGGGCGGCTTGTAGGGCAGGATCGGCTTGAACGCGCCGTCGCGGATCTTGGTATCGAGCAGGTTGACGCCGGCGGCGTGGATCTCGATCAGGACATCATCCGGGCCGATGGCCGGTTCCGGCACGTCGGCGAGGCGCAGGCCCCTGCCCTTGCCGTAGGCGTCGAGGAGGTAGGCTTTCATCACGGCGGCGTCTCCGCAAGGCGTTGCCACCCCTGGCGCCGGGACAGCGCCGGCGCCAGGGGTGGTCGGGCAACGTGTCAGCCGTTGGCGGCAGGGTAGTCGGTGTAGCCTTCCGCCCCGCCGCCATAGAGCGTCGCCGGGTTCAGCGCGGCCAGCGGCGTGCCATGCCGGAAGCGCCCGACCAAGTCGGGGTTGGCGATGAACGGCCGGCCGAAGGCGACGAGGTCCGCCTTGCCTTCGGCGATGCGGCGGGTGGCCAGCGCCTGGTCGTACCCGTTATTGGCGATGTAGGTGTTGGAGAAGCTGCGGCGAAGCTTCTCGTAGTCGAACGGCGCCACGTCGCGCGGGCCGCCCGTCGCCCCTTCGACGACATGGATATAGACGATACCAAGGGCGTCCAGCCGCTCGACGATGAAGTCGAACTGGCTCTGCGGATCGCTGGCGGAGATGCCGTTGGCGGGCGAGGCGGGCGAGAGGCGGATACCCGTGCGCTCCGCACCGATCTCGGCGGCGACGGCCTGCGTGACCTCCAGGATCAGCCGCGCGCGGTTCTCGACCGAGCCACCATAGGCGTCGGTGCGGGTATTGGCGCCGTCCTTGGCGAATTGATCGAGCAGGTAGCCGTTCGCCGCGTGGATCTCGACGCCATCGAAGCCGGCCGCGATGGCATTGGCGGCCGCCTGGCGGAAGTCGTCGATGATGCCGGGGATCTCGCCCAGTTCGAGCGCCCGGGGCTCGGACACGTCGGCGAAGCCGTTATTGACGAAGGTCTTGGCCTGGGCGCGGATGGGAGACGGCGCGACCGGGGCGGCGCCACCGGCCTGCAGGTCGACATGGCTGATGCGGCCGACATGCCAGAGCTGCAGGTAGATCACCCCGCCCTTTGCGTGCACCGCGTCGGTCACCTTGCGCCAGGCCTCGACCTGCGCCTGCGTGTAGATGCCTGGCGTATCCTGATACCCCTGGCCCTGCTGCGAGATCTGGGTGGCCTCGGAGATCAGCAGGCCGGCCGAGGCCCGCTGGGCGTAGTACTGCACGGTCAGGTCGGTCGGCACGAAACCCTTGCCGGCCCGGTTGCGGGTCAACGGGGCCATGACGACCCGGTTGGCCAGCGTCACGGAACCCAGCGTGTAGGGTTGGAACAGCGTCTGGTCGGTCATTGAAACTCTCTCGGCAGGATATGGGGTTTCGGCGATGGGCACGGTGGAGGGCGATCAGCCGTGGCTATGGCGATGGGTGTGGAGGCGGCCAGCCGTGCCACCAGGGCAGCAGCCGGAACGCCTGGCTCCGGCGTCAGGCAGGCCGCACGAAATGGCCAGCTTGGGTCGCGCCAGATCCGGCCGAGGCACCGGCGGTGAGGTCGGCTGGGCGGACCATGGGACTTGCTCTCTCTCCATCAGCCATTAAATATGACAGACGTCATGATTAGTTAAACATGATAGCGGTCCTGAAAACTGTCAATGCCGCTACCGGGGGTTTTGTGATGAAGGTTAGTCGCGAGCAGATGGCAGAAAACCGCGCACGCATATTGGATGCGGCCAGCCGGCTGTTCCGGGAGCGCGGCTTCGATGGCGTCACGGTCTCGGAAGTGATGAGGGCGGCAGGCCTGACGCATGGCGCCTTCTATGGCCACTTCGCCTCGAAGGACGATCTCATCGCGCAGACAGTCGCCCATGCCCTGGCCCCGTCGGGGAGCGAGGGGACTAACCTCGCCGCGTGGATGGATGCGTATCTCTCCCCGCATCACCGTGACCGTGCCGCGACCGGGTGCCCCACCGCCAGCCTGGCCAGTCTGCTGCGGCACCAGTCGCCAGGCGCCCGGGCGGCGCTGACCGAGGGGCTGCGCGGGCAGTTGGACCGGCTCGCCAGCGCCGTGCCGGGTGCGGATGCGGCCGAGCAGCGGCGCGCCGCGATCGGCAGTTGGGCGGCCATGGTCGGCGCGGTGATCCTGGCCCGCGCCGTCGTCGACCCGGCGCTGTCCGACGAAATACTGGCGGAGACGCGGGCGTGGATCGAGCAACGGGGCAAGCAGCCCGCCTGAGGGCGGGCGGAGGTCCGGCGGGCCCAGCAGCTTCTGGAACCACCATAAGAAAAGGTGGCGCAGGCTGAGACCTGCGCCACCTTCTGTCATTGGCCTGCATGCGCGGGACGGTGCTTCACCCTTCCCGCAACCGCATCAGCGGGCCGGCGGCGCCCCAGGGGCCGCACCACCCGGCATCGGCATGGCGGTGTAGCCCTGGGGGACGGTCAGCTGCGCGGGCTCGATCGTCCCGTAGGTCACCTGCGTGGCTTCCATGGTCACCGCGGCGCCGTTTGGCGCGCTGGTCACGGTGCGCAGCAGCACGCCGTCATCGGTGAAGCAGGACGTGCCGCGGGCCTGGCCGGCCACCATTTCCCATTCCGTGCAGGTGTTGCCGGCGATTGTCGCGTTGCCCTTGCGGGTGAAGGTGGCGCCGGGGGGAATCTCCTGCGACATCGCGGCCACGGTGGCGGGCGGCATCGTCATGATCGCGCGCTGGGCGTCCATCACCATGACGGCCGTGTTCGCCCCGCGGTCGATCAGCATCCAGCCCATGCCGCCCGGCGGGTCGACACGCTGCTTGTTGGTCGAGGGCGAGAACGCCATCCGCATGTCCTGCGGCGGGGCGCCCGCGAAGCCGCTCATGCGATAGGTCACCGAGACGTCACGCGTCGGCCGCACATTCGCAGGCTGGGCCAGGGCGGGCACGGCAACCAGGGCAACAACAGCGGTAGACGCCAAGAGACGGATCATTCAATTCCTCCAGATAAGCAGTAGTCGATTGTGGTCTGAAGCGGCATTCCTGCATAGTTATGCAATAAACACGTTCCGGAGAGGGTGGGACGTTCTGCAATCGCCATTGACCAGAGCCGCTCTATTGTCAATTTTACTTGATGCCTGTTCGGCGACATGCAGCGGGAGACTTCGTGGCACGAAGACGGTACGCCCCGGCATGACCCCATCCTGACGTGGCTTCAGAACTGAGGAGCGGCAAAGATGCAGCCAGGCCGTGGCGCGTTGCCTTGAGCCAGGGACTGGCAACGCATGATGGTAGCAGTGAAGCCTGCCCGTCCCCGTAGTACAGGGTTGTTCAGGCATCATGCCCTGTGCAGCGGGAGTCCGTTACGGGGTCGAGGGCGGCAGGCAATGGAGGCTGGTTTCTCTCCACGCTGCCCATTACTGCAGAAATACAAATTTACCCTCGCGAATGAACCAGCATTCCGCAATCGCCCCGCAGCGAAACTACCAGGTGACGGGAAGGGCGTGCGCCGCTTCGTAGATGCGATATTCGAACCGGATGCCGTGGTGCCCAACCTCGTTGCCGGCATCGTCGCCAATGCCGACGATGCGGATGAGGGCGTGGCGCCCAAACGCGTTTTCCGCATAGAGGTAGTCGCCGACCTCCGGCGTGCAGGTATCGGACGACGCATCGACCTGATCCGGGTGGACCGGAAAGTCGCGCTGGGGCGCCCTGACCCGGGCCAGGCGCTTCAGATCCGTCCCCTGCCTGCCAACATGGATGCTGCCACCAGCCTTCTTGCTGAACCGGAGATTGAAGGCACGCTCGCCGGCCCCGATCTCGATCTGTCCGCTATGGGTGGCGCCATCGAACGCCACGACACCCCGGCATGCGGCGGGCTCGCCCGCATGCGACGACGGCAGGGATTTCGATATGACGTTGATCGGGTGCTCGGGCGGGCCCGCCCGGCGCAGCGTGGCGTACAGGTAGGCCAGCGTGGCCAGCAGGGCCAGCACGAAGGGCAGCAGCCACGGCACCGACACCAGCCCGGCAGCCAGGGATGCCGCCACGCCAGACCCCTGCAAAGCCTGTGAGGCGCTCTCCTCCTCGCCCAGATTATCCAGCACGAAGGTCACGGCGGCCCAGCCCCACAGGAGCGCCTGCAATGCCCAACCCATCAAGATCCACATCGGCTTCGATCCGTCCCGCGCCTGGATGCCGCGTTGCCCGTGGCGCCGGGTATTACTTGCGCCCGCTGTCATACGCAGCCGGGCCGCGTGGCGCGGATTGGCGCGGCTCTTCCTCGGTCGTGATCACGCGCGTTCCCAGCAGGATGGCGAAGACCAGCATCGGGATGGCCCAATATTGCAGCGGCAGGCCCCAGAAGGAGTGCCGCGCCCGCTCCCCAGGGTGACCGCCACGGTTCCAGCGCAGGCCCAGCCAGAAGACCAGGACGGCCGCGACGCCCACGGCCAGGCCCACGCCCCGGTCGACCGCCGGGCCGTCGATCTGGCGCAGCACGATCATCGGCAGGAACATGCCGAGCGCCAGCAGCCAGGTGACCCACCAGCCCCGGCCTTCCCAGAATATGAACACGCTCGCCTCCGTCCCCGCAGAGGGACGGATCGTAGGTGCGGCCTGCGGGCGGCACCAGGGAGCGGCAGCGCCCTTCCGCCGTATTCGCGCGGCGCCGTCCCCCCTGCCCCGGGCCACGCCCGACGGGCGGTGCGGCAACCATCCCCACGCCGCTCCGGTTGAAACCGCACCAGCACCGTGGCTCAGCCCGCAGGAAGGAGACCTTCATGCCCGCGATCCCGCACGCCGCCGGAATCGACAACACCATCCCGTTCCTGCGCGAGGCCTATACCTTCGTCTCCCGGCGCTGCGAGCGGTTGGGGTCGGACCTGTTCACCACACGCATCATGCTGACCCCGGTGCTGTGCATGCGGGGGGCGGAGGCCGCGCGGGTGTTCTATGACGGGGACCGCTTCACCCGCCAGGGCGCCATGCCGCAGACCGTGCTGCGGCTGTTGCAGGACAAGGGCAGCGTGCAGGGGCTGGACGGCGCCGCGCACCGCCACCGCAAGGCGCTGTTCATGTCCCTGATGTCACCCGACGGCATCGCCCGCATCGCCGGGCTGCTGGAGCATCACTGGCGGGAGGCGCTGCCGCGCTGGACCTCGATGGCCGAGGTCAGGTTGCTGCCGGCGATCGGCGATGTCCTGACCCGCACCGCCTGCGACTGGGCCGGCGTGCCGGTGCCGGAGCGGGACATGCCCGCGCTGTCGCGCGAATTGCAGGCGATGATCCGGGAAGCCGGCCATGTGCGCCCCGGCACGCTCTACGCCCTGGCGCTGCGCCGCCGCACCGAGCGGCGGATGCGGTGGCTGGTGGAGGATGTCCGCGCCGGCCGCGTCACGCCACCGGAGGGCAGCGCGCTGGCGGCCGTCGCCCGGCACCGGGAGCCGGACGGCACGCCCCTGGGCAGCAACGCGGCGGCGGTGGAGCTGATCAACCTGCTGCGGCCCGTCGTCGCGGTGAACCGCTTCATCATCTTCGCCGCGCTGGCATTGCACCAGCACTCCGAATGGCGGCAGCGCCTGGCCGACGACGAAGCCTGGCTGGAGCCGTTCGTGCAGGAGGTGCGGCGCTTCTACCCGTTCTTCCCCCTGGTCGGCGGCCGGGTGCGCCGGGGCTTCGAATGGGCTGGCCACCGCTTCGCCGCGCGGGACTGGGTGATCCTCGACCTCTATGGCACCAACCACGACAGCCGCCTGTGGCCGGAGCCGGAGCAGTTCCGGCCCGAACGGTTCAAGGACTGGCCGGGCGACCCCTACACCTTCATTCCCCAGGGTGCGGGGGACCCCATGGCGGGGCATCGCTGCCCGGGCGAGCGCATGACCATCGCCCTGATCGGGCGCGCGGTCCGGCTGCTGCGTGGCATGCATTACGACGTGCCGCCCCAGGATCTCAGCATCAGCCTGTCGAACATGCCGGCAGCGCCGCGCAGCCAGCTGGTGCTGAGCCGCGTGCGCGCGGCAGCCTGACGCCGGCGGCGGGCAGGATCGGCGCATCTGGCCTGAGAGCGTGATGGCTTGAGGTGGAATCGCCGAAAACCTGAATCACGCGACCAAACAAAGGCGTAGAACATGCTGCGTGAACGAATGTGAACACATCATGTTCTAGCGTTCGCACCGATGGCTGAACTGGCCTAGTGTCGCAGCTCGCACCCTCACTCCCCGTGCCTTCGTTCCTCAGGCGACTGCCTCCGGACTGCGCCGCAGCACCCGGCCTCCGGCAAGGAAAAAGGCCATGGATTGCCAAGAGACAATTGAGAAGTTCCGCCAGACGCTGATCCGGGCCCAGAACGCCAGCGACCGTGCGCACGAAACGCTGGACCGCCTGCAGGCGGCCGAATGCCATAGCCGCCGCGAAGGCAACCGGCTGCGGGGGGAGACGGACAAGCGCCTGCAGCGCACCGTCCAGCTCTCGGCCAGCCTGCACGAAAAGCCGCGTCGGGCCGAGGCGCTGCCGGTCACGCTGCGTCCCCCCGCCCGCCCCGCCGCGCGGGGCTGAGGTCGGGCGGGCTGGTGCGTGAGCCAGGCCTCAGCAGCGCTGGGCGGCCGCTTCCATCTCTGGCCGCCGATACAGGATCATGCCGCCGTGGTGCAGCACGCCGCCGATGAAGTCGCCATCGGCGGTGAAGCCGGTATCGTCCCAGTATTCGATGTGGTCGCCGGTGATCTCGTAGCGGCCCAGATAGGCGCATTCGCGCTGCCCCCGCGCTTCCTCGTACCGCCCGCCGGGTAGCAGGCGGTGCCGCACGCGGCCATCGGCGGTGACCCACATGCCGGCATAGGGGTGGTGCTGTTCCGTCGCGGCGCCGGTGGGCGGGGTCTCCCGCCCGGGGTTCGTCTGGGCCTCGGCCAGGCTCGTGCCGAGCGCGAGCATGGAGGCCGCCATCGTCGAAAGTCGTGGCATGGTCATCTCCTCGGGTCTGGCTGGCGGCGCGGCGGCCGGCCAGCGGATGGTGGATGCGTTGGCGGAGGGCTGGCCCGGCCCTTCATGGGTGGCGAGGGCCGCCACACCGCCGCCTGCCGGATCAGCGCGTGGCCGTCGGGCGCAGGACGATCTCGTTGACGTCGACATCCTCCGGCTGCTCGATCGCGTAGCGCACGGCGCGGGCGATGGCGGTGGGGGAAAGGGCGATGGCGCGGTAGCTCTTCATCGCTTCCACCGCGACGGGATCGGTGATGGTCGATGCCAGCTCACTCTCCACCACGCCGGGATGGATGCAGGTGACGCGCAGCGCATCGTTCTCCTGCCGCAACCCGTCCGAGATGGCGCGCACCGCGAACTTCGTCGCGCAATAGACCGCCGCGGTCGGGGAGACGGCGAGCGCGCCGATCGAGGCGATGTTGATGATCTGGCCGGACCGGCGCGCCGTCATCTCCGGCAGCACGGCGGCGATGCCGTAGAGCACGCCCTTGATGTTCACGTCGATCATCCGGTCCCATTCCTCCACCTTCAGGGAGGCCATGAGCGAGAGCGGCATGATGCCGGCATTGTTGACCATGACGTCGACGCGCCCCCAGGCGGCGCGGGCGGCATCCGCCAGGGCCTGCACATCGGCACGGCTGGTGACATCCACCGCATGGGTCAGCACGGTGCCGCCCGCCGCCGTCAGTTCGCGCGCAATGGCCTCCAGCCGGTCCGTCCGGCGGGCGCCGAGCATGACCCGCGCGCCCTGCGCGGCCAGTTCCCGCGCGATCGCCTCGCCGATGCCGCTGGACGCGCCGGTGACCACCACGACTTTGTCGATTGCCATCCTCGTTCTCCCTCTGGATTGGACGAGGGGGAGACTATCTGGGGCGGATTTGCGCTACTATCAGGTGATTCCGTGATGCACTGGTAAGCTAGACTCACCAATGACCCCAGATCTCCGCGCCCTCTCTGTCTTCATCGCCGTGGCGGAGGCGCGCAGCTTCCGCGCGGCGGCGGACCGGCTGGGGGTCACGCGCTCCGCCGTCAGCCAGGCGGTGGGCGGGATGGAGGCCGGGCTGGGCGTGGCGCTGTTCAACCGCACCACCCGCAGCGTCGGCCTGACGGAAGCGGGGCTGCAACTCTACCAAGCCACCGCCCCGGCGATGTCCGACATCGTCGCCGCGCTGCAGACGACGGCGGACCGGATGGAGCGGCCGCGCGGCCTGCTGCGGCTGGCGGTCTCCTCGATCGCCGAGGAATTCCTGACCGGCCCGCTGCTGGCCGGCTTCCTGGCGGCGTTCCCGGAGATCCGGCTCGACGTCTCCGTCACCGACGCGGAATACGACATCGTGGCCGAGGGCTTCGATGCCGGCGTTCGGCTGGGCGAGGTGATTGAGCAGGACATGGTGGCGGTGCCGGTCTCGGCCGACCAGCGGCAGCTGGCGGTTTGCGCGCCGGCCTATCTGGAACGGGCCGCGGCGCCGCTGCACCCGCGCGACCTGGTGCATCACCGCTGCATCGGCTGGCGCCCGGCGCCGGGCGTCGCCCCCTATCGCTGGGAATTCGCCGAGGACGGGCGGGAATTCGACGTCGCCGTCCAGCCCGAGGTCACGACGAACGACATGGCGCTGATGATCCGCCTGGCCCGTGGCGGCGCCGGCATCACCTTCGGCATGGAAGAGAGCTTCCGGCCCTGGCTGGAACGCGGCGAGCTGGTGCCGTTGCTGGAGGCGTACAGCCCGCGCTTCCCAGGCTTCTACCTGTATTTCTCCAGCCGCCGGCTGCTGCCGCCCAAGCTGCGGGCCCTGGTCGATTTCATCCGTAAGCGCCCCGCCCCGCCGGGCTGAGGCGCGACGGCAGGAACAGCGAACGACAGTACTCTATGCCGCATCCGGCTGCGGCCATGACGGTGCCGGCGCATCGGCCAAGCACTGATGACAGGCGCCAGACCGCGCAGGCAGAACCCGCGCAGCCGGTACATTGCAGACATGCAACAAGAATCCAGGCCCTGGCAGCGGAAGCAGGACTATAAAGCAACGCGGCTGTCATTCGGTTGGGAAGCAAGATGAAGCCATCGGTCGTTGCAACGGGTGCCTTCGCCGCGCGGGAGCAGTTCGACGCCTGGTGCGCCTGGTTCCAAGGGGTCTTCGCCGTCCAGCCCAACGGGCAGGAAGCGGCCGGCTTCCTGGCGAGCAGCACCACCTGGACACTGGATTCCGCCCTGCTCTGCCGCGTGGCGACACCGCCGATCAAGGTGAAGCGGGACAGCGGCATGATCCGGCGGGACCATCTGGACCACTGGAACATCGCCATCGGCTTGGGCGGTGCGGCCACCGGGCTGGAATCCGGCCCACGCAACCACACCGTGCCCTCCGGCGTGCCCTTCATCATCTCCCTCGGCAACCCCCTCAGCAGTGAGCGGGCGGCCGACGAACGGCTGCAGCTGTATTTCTCGCGCGACCAGTTCCCCAGCCTCAATGCGACGCTGGACATGGCCAGCGGCCATCCGCTGAACACGCCGCTCGGCCTGCTGCTGGCGGATTTCATGAAGCTGCTGGAGCGCAACCTGCCGGAGATCTCCGCCGAGGATCAGCCACGCCTTAGCGAGGCCTTGCGCGCGATGCTCGCCGCCTGCATCGCGCCGACGGGGGAGCGCCTGGCCGAAGCGCAGATGCTGACGCGGCTGACGCAGATGGAGCGTATCCGCGTGGCGGTGCGGCAGCGTATGGCGTCCTCACGCCTCGGCCCGGCGATGCTGTGCCGGGAGGTCGGCATCTCCCGCTCCCAGCTCTACCGCATCCTGGAGAGTGAGGGCGGCGTGGCGCGCTACATCCTGCAGTTCCGGCTGAACGAGGCCTTCGCCAGGCTCAGCGATACCGGCGTGTCCTGCACCATCGCCACGATCGCGGCGGCGCATGGCTTCGCCGACGCTTCCACCTTCAGCCGTTCCTTCCGCCGGGAATTCGGCGTGACGCCGACGGAGGTGCGCGCGGCGGTGCAGTCCGGCGTCATGGTCAAGCCCCGGGCCAAGCCGGTCTTCGCCGCGGATGCGCTGACCCTCCAGGCCTGCCTGCGGGGGCTGTAGTCCCGGCGCGGTGCGGCCGCGCCGCATCGGGATGAACGGCGAAGATCGCGCTCCATGCTGGCATTTCCACAAGCCGCGCCCTAGCTACACAACGGCGTCAGACTTGGGCGCGCCTATAACCTTCGGCGCGGTGAGGGGTTCGACTCTCTGTTCGTATCAGGAGACGTCCCAATGTTCATGCGCGTAGACAAGCTGCAGGCTGAACTGCCCGCGCCGAAGCGGAAGGACCCCAACGCCGCCGCCGCGTTGCAGGAACTGCTCGGCGGCAAGTACGGCGAGATGTCCACGCTCGGGAACTACATGTTCCAGAGCTTCAACTTCCGCAGCAAGGACAAGCTGAAGCCGTTCTACAGCCTGGTCGCCGCCATCACCGCGGAGGAGTTGGGCCATGTCGAGCTGGTGAGCAACGGCGTCGCCATGCTGGCCAACGGCCCCGACAACGATGGGGACATGGAAGCCGGCGGCGACATCTCCCAGGCACCGTTCGAGGCGATGAAGGACATCCGCTCCTTCGCCAGCTTCGCCTCCAATGGCGGTGGCGCGATGCCGGTGAACAGCAACTCCATGTCCTGGAACGCGGACATGGTGACCAGCACGGGCAACGTCGTCGTCGACCTGCTGCATAATTTCCACCTGGAATGCGGTGCCCGCCTGCACAAGCTGCGGGTGTACGAGACGCTGACAGACCCGACCGGGCGCGAGGTCTGCGGCTACCTGCTGGTGCGCGGCTCGGTCCACGCGCATGCCTACGCGCTGGCGCTGAAGCAGATCACCGGCGTGGAGCTGGAGAAGTTCCTGCCGACGCCAAACATCCCGCTCGACAAGATCCCCGAGTGCCAAAAGTACCTGCAGGAAGGCTCGCACCGCCGGCTCTATACCTTCAGCCCGGCCGACTACAAGTCGATGGCCGGCATCTGGGGCAATGGCGAGCAGGCGCTGCCGGGTGACCCGCCGGGCGAGTTGCAGCTGGTCGACGGCATGCCGGAAGGCGGCAAGATCCACCAGCTGAGCGGCGTCCCCTCCGCCTTCACGCCGGACTACGCGCCGGAAGAGATGTTCGAGATCGCGACCAAGCTCTACAAGGCGTCGCGCTAAAAGCTTCCTGGCCCCTGGCGGTTCCGCCGGGGGCCAGGATTTCCCGTTTAGCCGATGGGCTCGTCGATCATCCAGCGGTTGAGGATTTCCTCCACGCACAGCACCTCGACCTGCTGGTTGTAACGGCGCCCGAACAGCGACAGCACCGCGTCATGGGTCGCATCGGTCGAGGAACAGACGGCATCCTTGGCCAGGATCACCCGATAGCCCCGGTCCACCCCGCCCAGCACGGCGGCCAGCACGCAGACATCGGTTTCCGCCCCGCTGATGATCAGGTCCTCGACCCCGCGTGCCACCAGAATACGCTCCAGCTGCGGCTGGGACCACGGATTGTACACCCATTTGTCGATGACCTCCGCCGGCGGCACGAAGCTGCGCAGCGGGTCCACCAGTTCGATGGCATGCTCCGGCAGGGCTTCCAGTGTCATGTCGGCCCAGCGTTCGTAGTAGGGTTTCCAGCGCCCGCGCCCCTGGCCCGGCCGTTCCGCCGGGATGAAGCGGGTGAAGATGGTGCGGTCCGGCCGCGCCGCCGCCAGTCTCGTCACCGTCGGCAGGACGCGTTCCATCCAGGGCGTCGCCCAGGACGAACCAGGCAGGAACAGGTTCTGCATATCCACGCACAGGTGCATGCATTTCTGTAGTGGATTGCCAAGGGATGTTGTGTTTTGCAGGGTACTTCCTCCTCTGGGGGAATGAACCGCCGCATCCGGCCCCGGTTTCCGTGCGTGCCCCCCGCCAGGCCCCGGCGGCCCGGACAACGAGCCAGGCAAGCCACGGGCCACACCGCCCGTAAAAATAGTTCAGACCAAGGTACGATACCGTACAAACAGCCACGTCCGGTTGGTGTAGCGGGGGAACATGACCCGCCTGACCTTGCGCCAGCCATCGGGGCCGCATCCACGCCCTCAAGCTCGCAGCAGGAGTTGACCGTGCCCGACACTTCCATCGCTTCGCTGAAGCCCCGCAACCACCTTCTGGCCGCGCTGCCCCCCGCCAGCCTGGAACGGCTGAAGCCGTTGCTGACCTCGGTGGAGATGCCGCTGCGCCAGGTCCTGCACTCGCCGGACGAGCCGATCGAGCGCGTCTACTTTCCGGAGACCGGCTGGGTGTCCATGCTGGCGGTACTGGAGGATGGCGATTGCGCCGAGGTCGGGCTGACCGGACGCGAGGGCATGGTCGGCCTGCCAGTCGTGCTGGGCGCGGACCGGGAGGATGTGGAGGCCATCGTGCAATGCGCCGGCACGGCGCTCAGCGCCGAGGCCAATGCCTTCCGGGCGGAGCTGGCGGCCAACCCGCCGCTGATGTCCCTGCTGCTGCGCTACGCGCTGGTGCATCTCGGCCAGATCGCCCGCACCGCCGCCTGCAACGGCCACCATGTCACCGAACAGCGGCTGGCCCGCTGGCTGCTGATGTCCCACGACCGCGCCGAGTCGGATGAGTTCCCGATGACGCATGAATTCCTCTCGCTGATGCTGGGCGTGCGCCGCGCCGGCGTCAGCGTCGCGGCCAGCGTGCTGCAGAAGGCCGGGCTGATCAGCTATGAGCGCGGCCGCATCGCCATCACCGACCGCCCGGGGTTGGAGGCGGCCTCCTGCGAATGCTACGGCATCGCCCGCCGTGCCTCCGATCGCCTGTTCCACCCGCATCTGAGCAAGCGGGACAGGTACCGGGATTGAGACCGAACCGGCTGGCCCCGCCGCCGTCCCGGCATGCCGCCGACCGGTATGCCCCCAACCGGCAGCCGGCCCGGGCGCCCGGCCGAGACAGTGCGTAGCGAGGATGAAGCGTATGCAGGCAGAGCTCAGCGATGCTGAACTGGATGAACTCTGGCAGCGCCACCTGGAAGGGCACCCCCTTCCCGCAGATGTGACCGCGCATGCGACCATCCGCGGGCCGCAGTTGATCATCAGCCTTCCCCCCGCCCGCACCTTCTGGACCCGGCAGGAGCAGCCCAGGCAGAGCCGTGCCTGGCATAAGGTGCTCGTCCTGGGCTGAAGCGGCGCGGCCGAGCTTCGCCATATTCTCCGCGCATACAGGCAACTCTGCCGGTCCCGCCGCGCTTTCGCTCGCAGCAGAACGCGGGGCACGCCATGGATGCGGTGGGACGTGACGGCGTGCCGGTCGAGATTCCGGACATGCACTCGCCCTTTCAGGGCCGCGACGGCCGCATGGTCGCCGTCCCCCTCGGCTACCTGCCGGCGGAGGGCCCGGACGGGCGCATCGTGCCCATCCCGCCCGGGCAGATGAGCCTGCCCGACGGGCGCGGCCGGATGCGCCTGCTGTGACGCCCGCCGCGTGCTGGCCGGCCTGGAAGGCCCTGACGCAGGGCGATGCGGCCGTGATCTCCCCTCCCGGCGCAAAGATCACGCCGGAAGAAGTCGGTAGCATCGGCAGCACCCGGCATAGTGCCGGCCGCCCCAGCCCGCCCGCCACGATGACTGGCCCGGTTCTTATCGCTACGCAGGGGCGCCCAGTCGGTGTCAGGCTCCGCTGATGGACCCCTCAGCCTTCGCGCCCGCCTTCGCCGAGCTTGCCCAGCGGCTGCAGCAGCAGGAGCTGCTGGCCGATTTCGGCCTGTTCGCCCTGCGCGGCCTGACCTTGCAGCCGGTGCTGGATGAGGCCTGCCGGGTGGCTTCCAGGGGCCTGGCCAGCCAGTTCGCCAAGGTCCTGCGCTACCAGCCGGCCGAGGGCGACTTCCTGGTCGTGGCCGGCGTGGGCTGGCGCCCCGGCGTGGTCGGCCATGCCCGGCTGGGCGCGGACCTGGCCAGCCCCGCCGGCTACGCCTTCCGTACCGGCAAGCCGCTCATCTCCAACCACCTGGATGCCGACGACCGCTTCCGCACGCCGGACATCCTGGTGGAGCACAACATCCAGCGGGCCATCAACGTGCTGATCGGCGGCGGCGACACCCCCGCCTTCGGCGTGCTGGAGGTGGATAGCGGCGAGCGCAGCGACTTCGAGAGCCGCGACACCGCCTTCCTGCAAGGCCTGGCCAACATCGTCGCCGCCGCGGTGGAGCGGACTGAGCGCCAGGAAGCCCTCCAGCGCAGCGAGGCCATGACCCGCCAGCTGTTCGAGAGCAGCCCCGATTGCGTGAAGGTGATGGACCCGGACGGGTACCTGCAGCGCATGAACGTCAACGGCCTCGGACTGCTGGAGATCGACGATTTCAGCACCCTGGCCGGCCAGCCCTGGGAAACGCTGTGGCCGGCGGCGGAGCGGGAGCAGATCCGCGCCATGATCGAGGCCGCCCGCGCCGGCCGCAGCGGGCGGTTCGAGGCCTTCTGCCCCACCGCCAAGGGCACGCCGAAATGGTGGGACGTGACCGTGGGCCCGGTGATGAGCGAAAGCGGGCGGATCGAAAGCCTCGTCTCCGTCTCCCGCGACATCACCCAGCGGCGGCACGACATGGCGGTGAAGGACCAGCTGCTGGAGCAGAAGGACCTGCTGATGCAGGAGGTCCATCACCGCGTCCGCAACAGCCTGCAGTTGGTGCGCACCCTGCTGCAGCTACAGGTGCTGACCATCACCGACCCCGCGGCGCGCGAGGCGCTGGAGGAAGCTGGGCAGCGGGTCATGACCGTCGCGGCCGTGCACAAGCAGCTCTATGTCGGCCAATCGGTGAAGGAGGTGGAGCTGCAGCCCTACCTGGAAGGGCTGCTGGCGGATCTTAGCGTCTCGCTCACCGATCAGGTCAACGGCCGCCGCATCACCTGGACGGCCGACGCGATGCAGCTGCCGCCGGATTGCCTGACCTCACTCGGCCTGATTGTGGCCGAGCTGGTGACGAACGCGCTGAAATACGGCGTCGGCCAGGTCAAGGTGACGGTGCAGATGGCCGATGCCGCCGTGCGCATCTCGGTCGAGGACGAAGGCCCGGGCTTTCCCGACGGGTTCGACCCGGGGCGTAGCCACGGGCTGGGCATGCGGCTGGTCACTTCCATGGCCAATGGGGCGGACGGCGTGCATGTGGACCGCAGCGGCGGCACCAGCCGCATTGTCGTCGACTTGCCATTGCCGTGACATGACGCCGCCAAACGCCGCGCCCCGGCGTTGTAGCAGGGAATCCTTCGACGAGAGTGCCATGCCTTCCCCTTCTGCGCCCTGCCTGCTTTTGGTGGACGATGACCCGCTGGTCCGGATGGTGCTGACAATGGGCCTGCAGGACAAAGGCTACGACGTCACCGAAGCCGCCACCGGCGAAGCTGCGATGGTCCTGCTGGAACGCGGCCTGCAACCCATGGCCGTGGTGTCCGATATCGACCTGGGCCAGGGCTGCAACGGCATCGAACTGGCCGAGCGCCTGGCCGATACCCACCCGGGCCTGCGGGTGGTGCTGATCTCCGGCCGCCTGCGGCCTGAACTGAAAGCCGACAGGAACCACCGGGCCTTCCTGCCCAAGCCCTTCATGATCGAGGCGCTGGTGCGGCTGCTGCAGCACTGATGGTGTTTGGCGTGGGAAGGCCGGGGACGGCATTCCCGGACCCCATCTTGTTTCTTCGAGTTTCGGCGGGGCTGTTCAAGCCGTGTGCTTGAAGGACAGCTGCGTGGGCCGGAAAATCCAGGATTCCCGGCGACGGAGGGTTCAGCCCTTGGCCCGTGACTAGGTCATCAGGCAGCGCCAGATCTCAACCTGAAGCCCGCCGCCAAACTCCCAGAAAGAAAAGAAGGGGCCTGGGGAATTCCTTCCCCAGCCTTCCCGCCCCCTCAATTCGCCGTCACGCCCGCTTCGCGAATCAGGCGCGCCCAGCGCTGCAGCTCACTGCCGATCAGCGTGGCGAATTGGTCCGGCGACATCGGGGCCGGGACCGCGCCTTCCTGTTCCAGCCGTTCCTTCACCGCCGGGCTGTTGAGGCTGGCGTTGATCTCGGTATTCAGGCGCAGGATCACGGCCGCGGGCGTGTTGGCGGGCGCGGCGATGCCGTACCAGGGCACCACGTTGAAGCCGGGGGAGACGGTCTCGGCCACGGTCGGCACGTCCGGCAGGCTGCCGACGCGTTCGGCGCTGGAGACAGCGAGGGCCTTGAGCAGGCCTTGCTTGACCAGGGGCATCACTGTCGGCGCGCCCCCCAGCGTCACGTCCACCCGGCCGGCCACCAGGTCGTTCAACGCGGGGCCGAGGCCGCGATAGGGGACGTGTTCCATCTCCAGCTTCAGCGCGTTGAGGAAGGCGAGCATGACGATATGCCCGGCGCTGCCATTGCCGGCGGAGCAGTAGCGCAACTGGCCCGGGTTCGCCCGCACATGCGTCACCAGGCCCTGGATGTCCTGGAAGGGCAGCCTGGGGTTCACCACCAGCACGTTGGGCACCAGCGCGATCATGGCGACCGGCGCGAAGTCCTTCTGCACGTTATAGGGCAGCGAAGGGTAGATGGCCGGGTTCACCGCCAGCGTGCCGATATGGCCGAGCAGCAGCGTGTAGCCATCCGGCGCCGAGCGGGCGACAGCTTCCGAGCCCACGGCACCGCCGGCGCCGGCGCGGTTCTCCACCACCACGGTCTGTCCCAGCCGCGTGGTCAGCTGGTCGGCGATGGCGCGGCCCAGCGTGTCGTTGGCGGCACCGGGCGGGAAGGGCACGACCAGCCGCAGCGTCTGGTTCGGCCAGGGGCCGGCGGCGCGTACGGGAAGCCCCGGCAGCGCCAGCAGGGCTCCGCCTGCCAGCAGATGGCGGCGCTTCATGACAGCACCCCGGCATCCTGGCGCAACCCGGCGCGTTGCGCGGCGTCGTAGCCCAGCTCGCGCAGGATCTCCTCGGCATGCTCGTCCAGGCGGGGGGCGAGGCGGGGCGGCGCGCTGCCGCTGCGGGAATACCGGTTGGCATGGCGCAGGCCCAGCATCGCATCCTCCTCGTTCAGTTGGGCATCTTCCTCGACCAGCGTGCCGGAGCCGCGGAGTTGCGGATCATCCAGCAGGCTGTCCAGCGTGTGGCAGGGCATCGCGGGTACGTCGTGGCGGCGCAGCAGCGGCAGCCATTCGGCGGTGGTGCGGGCGGCCATCGCCTCCGCCCGCAGGCGGAAGTAATCCGCCACGTTCTCCAGCCGCGCGGCGACGCTCCGGAAGCGCGGGTCCTCCTTCAGCTCCGGCCGGCCGATGGCGTCGAAGAAGCCGCGCGCCTGCGCATCCGTGTTAGCGGAGACGCAGATATAGCCGTCGAGCGTCGCCAGCGGCCGTGCATCCGGCGTCATGATGCGCGGGTCGCCGAAGGCGCCGCCGGGGCCGAAAGTACGCTGGCCCAGATGCTCGGACAGCACGAAGGCGGCGGCGTTCTCGAACATCGGCACCTCGATCGCCTGGCCCGGCCCGTCCGCGCCACGGCCGACCAGCGCGGCGCAGATGGCCTGGGCAGCGATGATGCCGACGATATGGTCGGTCAGCACGAAGGGCGCGAAGCGGGGTTCGCCGGTCTGCTGCTGGAAGCAGGCGGAAACGCCGGAGAGGCCCTGGATGATGGTGTCGTAGGCCGGTGCGCCATCATACGGCCCGCCGCTGGCGAAGCCCGAGATGGTGCAGTGGATCAGGCGGGGGTTCAGCGCCGCCATCGAGGCCGCGTCCAGCCCCAGCGAGGCCAGGGCCTTCGCCCGCATGTTGCTGATGAAGACGTCCGCGGTCCCGGCCAGCCGCCGCATCACGTCCTTCCCTGCCTCGGTCTTGAGGTCGAGCACGATGGAGCGCTTGTTGCGGTTGAAATGCAGGAACTTTGGCGAGAGGCCGGCCGCGCCGGCCGGGGCGCGGCCGCCGAGCCGCCGCATCAGGTCGCCCTCCGGCGGCTCCACCTTGATGACGTCGGCGCCCTGCTCCGCCAGCAGCAGCGTGGCGGTAGGGCCGACGATGACGCCGGTGGCATCCAGCACGCGGATGCCGCGCAGCGGGCCGCCCATTCCCGACGTGCCCGTTCCCGATGCACTTGTTCCCGGCGCGCTCATGCCGGCACTCCGCTGGCCTCGGCCTCCGCGATCGGGCGGCCTGCCTCGTCCAGCGCCCAGAGCCGCAACGTGCCATCGGCTTGCGCATGGCAATGCAACTGCCCCTGCCGGCCGACGAAGAACGGCCGCACGTTGCGCACCGCCAGATGGCCGATGCGCCCGCCGGGCAGCTGGCGCTTCGCCAGCTCACACAACCGCAGCGCCGTCAGGCCACCGTTCACGATCAGCGCGGGATAGTGCTCCTCCCCCTGGGTGTAGGGCAGGTCGTAGTGGATGCGGTGGCCGTTGAAGGTCACGGCGGAATAGCGGAACAGGGTGACACTGTCCGGCGCATAGGGCTCGGTGGCCGTGGCGGGGGGCAGCGGCGCCGCTGGCGGCGGGGTGGCGGGCGGCGGGGTGGCGCCGGGGGCGGCTTCCTCCCGGTAGACGATGTCGTGTTCCTCCGTGATCGCGGGCACGCCATCGGCCTCGATGCGGTGGTCGACGCGCACGAACACCATGCGGCCGCTGCGCCCGGTCTTCGGCGTGATGGCGGCGATGGTGGAGGTACGGCGCAGCTCCGCGCCGATCGGCACCGGGGCCAGGAAGCGGATGCGCCGCCCGGCGAACATGCGGCGCGGCAGCGGCACCGGCGGCAGGAAGTCGCCCTTTCGTGGGTGGCCATCCGGCCCCAGCTGCGACTGCGGCGTGGTGGGCGCGAAGAACACCGCGTGCCAGCCTTCCGGCAGCGCATCGCCCCGCCGCAGGCTGTTGGCATCCCGGTCCAGCAGCGCGGCCAGGCGGCGCACGATGGTCAGCGAGGCTTCATCCTCGGTGGTCTCGCTGCGGCCGACCCAGCCCTGCAGCGCGTCCGTCTCGACGAGCGTATCCGGCATCGTTGTCTCCCTTGCCGGATATCTGGCGAGACGCTGGAGGATGCGTCCAATGCAATGAGATGACAGGTCGATGCACGCTGTGCATCATGCCTGGATGCACCTCGACCTTCCCGGGCTGGAAGCCTTCATCGCGGTGGCGGACCTGGGCTCCTTCCAGCGCGCGGCGGCGCGGCTGGGCATCAGCCAGCCGGCGCTGACCCGGCGGCTGCAACGGCTGGAACAGATCGTCGGGCGGGAATTGCTGCTCCGCCGTTCCCGCCCCATCCGGCTCAGCCCGGCCGGGGCCGCGTTGCTGCCGGAAGCCCAGGGCGCCATGGCGCGGTTGGCGGATGCGATGCGCCGTGTTGGCGACAAGCCGGAATCGCAGCACGTGACGGTGGGGTGCCTGCCGACGCTGGCGGTACGCTACCTGGGCCCGCTGCTGGCCCGCCACCGCCGCCACTGGCAGGGCGGTGAAGTGGTGGTCTACGACCTCTCCGGCGCCGAGATCCGCAGCATGCTGGAGGAAGGGCGGCTGGATTTCGCCCTGGCCGCGCTGGGGCCGGAGCACTGGGAGGTGGAGAGCATCCCGCTGCTGGAGGAGCCGTTCTTCCTGGTCTGCCCACGGGACCACCGCCTGGCGCGGCGGGAAACGGTGGCGTGGGACGAGTTGGCGAAGGAACCGCTGATCTCCATCGGCCCGCTCAGCGAGAACCGCCGCATCATCGAGGCGGCACTGAAAGGCGCGCGCGTCACCGCCCGCTGGCGAGTGGAGGTGCGGCATCTCTCCACCGCCGTGGCCCTGGTGGCGGCAGGGGCGGGGCTGACGGCGCTACCGGCCTCCGCCGTGGCCGGGCAGGCCGGGCATGCAGTGGCCGCCGTGAAGCTAGTGGACCCGGCGCTGACCCGCCGCATCGGCCTGCTGCGCCGGCGCGACCGCGTGCTGGCCCCGGCGGCGCGGGACCTGATGGAGCAGATTCTGCATATGCTGAAGGATGCGCCGCCATGCTGACATGCCGCACCCGGCAGCAGCTGGCCGCGATCATCGTGCGTTAGGCGCCATAGGCGGCGCAGACGGCAGGGAGAGGAGTTAGCGGGAATGGCGGGCACCACAGCGATCTGTCGGGAAGCGGCCACGAGCACCGCATGGCCGGCACCCCCGCCTGCCCGCCGACGCCCGGCGCTCCGGAAGCCGCGCCGGTGACGGGGCCGGAGATGACGCGCGCGGCGCTGCGGCAGTCGGTCGCCAGCCTGCTGCGGCTGGCCAATGGCGACGTGCAGGATGCGCAGACGCTGCTGGATGCCGGCAGCACCCGCAACACCGCGCGCATGCTGCGCCATGCCGTGACCGGACTGATCGAGGCCGTCGTCGCCTCCGAACAGGGCTATACCGGCCCTGCCGACACCTCCCGGATCAGTGAGGAAAACCCGCTAAAGGCGGATCTGCTACGGCTGGATAAGTTCCCCGGCCTTGCGCCCGCCATGCAGCAGGACGGGCGGTTGGCGAAGCCGCCTTCGACGACGTTCCTCATTGGCCCGCTGCGCGATGTCGCCAAGATGCTGGACCGGCTCAAGCGGCATTTCGGCGTGGACCTGGAGGGCAGTGGCCAGGCCCGTACGGCCGACCCGCCCCGCCCATCTCAGCCGGAACCCCCGCCACCGCCTGCCGCGAAGCCGCAACCTGGCGCGGAGCGGCGGAAGGCGGATGATGCTCCACCCCCGGCCAAGGCTGCGGCACGCGCCAGGCCCGCCGCCCGGCCTGCGAAGACGGCCAGCCCGCCGCCTGCCGCGCGTTCGCATGCCGGCCTGTCCTCCGGCAGCTTTTGGGCGCTGGTGGACCGGTGGAAGCTGGTGGATCTCGATGCGCTGCGGCTGATCGGCCATGCCGGCGGCCTGACCAAGAAAGGCACCAGGCCACGCTTCAAGCTGACCGAAGCGGAGGCCGAGGCCGTGGCCGCGATGCGCTCCCTCGATGAGACGTTGGAGCAACTGGGCCTCGACCCCGCAAAATGGCTCCAGGCGCCGCTGCGCCCGGCACCGTTCGGGGGCGCCAAGCCGATCGGCCTCATTCTGAAGACACGTCTGCAAGGCCTTCGGGAGGCCAGCCACTACCTGACGCAAATGGGGTTGCGGCTGTCGCTTCAGGAAAGCTGAGGCGCCTGCCGGGGTCTTGGTGGAAATGCTGCAGCATCAGTGTTTGCCAGCGCCTGCGCGGCGGGAGCTTGCCACGTCTGGACCGGCTCCCAATGCGCCGGTCCTCGCCTGCCTCTGCGTCGGAAACTCCTCCATCCCGCGCTCGCCGAAGCGCCTGGAGATGGCTCCACGGTCAACCGCCTCACGCACCCGGTGCCCGCGGGCATCGTGGAGAGACAGCCCCCTCCACTCGCCACGCCAGCATGTCTCAGCCCCTCCCGGCTCCCCCATGCCGCTTGGCAGGAGGGACGCCGGGTCGATCGCCTCAGCCCCGGGGGGCATCCTGGAAGTATGGCGCCAGGTTGCGGCGGACGCGCTCCAGCACCGGCTCCCCGGTCCCCGGCGGGGTGAAGCGCTGGCCGGTGATGGTCTCGAAGGCCTGGATGTAGACAGCGGTGGTGGCCAGGATGAAATCCTCCGGAATCTCCGGAATCTCGTCCTTGTACGGATCGCAGCGGGCGACGACCCAGTTGCGCACGAAGTCCTTGTCGAAGCTCTCCGGCTTCTCGCCGGCTTCGAAGCGCGCCTCGTAGCTGTCGGCGCGCCAGTAGCGGCTGCTGTCCGGCGTATGGATCTCGTCGGCCAGGATGATGCGGCCCTCGGCATCGGTGCCGAACTCGTACTTCGTGTCGGCCAGGATCAGCCCGCGCTGCGCCGCCATCTGCTGCCCGCGCGCGAACAACGCCAGGGCATAGGCGCTCAGCTGCTCCCACTGCGCCGGCGTCAGCAGCTTCTGCGCCAGGATCTCATCCGCCGTCAGCGGCTCGTCATGCGCGCCATCGAAGGCCTTGGAGGTCGGGGTGATGATCGGGGTGGGCAGCACCTGGTTGTCCCGCAGCCCCTCCGGCAAAGTGATGCCGTACAGGGTGCGCTGCCCCGCCTTGTAGCGCGGCAGGATGGAAGTGCTGGTGGTACCGGCCAGGTAGCCCCGCACCACGATCTCCACCGGCAGGATATCCAGCCGCTGCCCGACCACCACATTCGGGTCAGGGTAGGAGACGACATGGTTGGGGCAGATGTCGGCCGTGTGCTCGAACCAGTGCCGCGCCGTCTGGGTCAGCAACTGGCCCTTCAGGGGGATGGCAGCCAGGATGCGGTCGAACGCACTGATCCGGTCGCTGGCGATAATGATGCGGTGGCCATTGGGCAGGTCGTAATTGTCCCGCACCTTGCCGCGATAATGGTTGGGTAGTTCCGGGATGGTCGCATCGCGCAGAGCGTAATGCGCATAGGCGCGAAGGGCTTCCTGATCCATGAGCAACTCATCCTGATGCGGCAGTGGTGCGGCGGGCGCCAGGGAAAGGCCGCGTCCCGCCCCTTCCCTCAAAGGCTTATACAACGGGCGGGCGGCACGGAAACGCCACGATACAGGGCCGCATGCCGGCCATGCCCGCTGCCCCCGCCCCGCCGTGGGAGAACGAAGGTCGGGGAAAGAATTCCCCGAACCCCTTCTTTTCTTTTTCCGAGTTTCCGGGACGAGGCTGTGGAGGGCGCGGTCTTGGGAGACGGCTGGGTGCGCCGGAGGTCCTAGACCTCCGGCGACTGAGGCTTCAGCCCGCGTGGCCCATTATCAAAATCATCAAGAAGCGTCCGCTCCCAGTCCTGAAGCGTCACGCCAAACTCGCAGAAAAAAAGAAGGGGTCCGGGGAATTCTTTCCCCGGCCTTCCTTCCCACCAATAACCTGACCGGCGGAGACCCCCTCAGCCTTCGGCGCGCATCCGGCGGGCCAGGGCTTCGCCGATCATGACGCAGGTGAAGTGCAGGTTGGCGCGGCAATCCGTCGGCATGATGGAGGCGTCGGCGACGCGCAGCCCGGTCACGCCGCGCACCTTCAGCTCCGGGTCCACCACGCCGCGGGGGTCTTCATGCGCGGTCATGCGGCAGGTGCCGGCGGCGTGCTGGATGTCGCCGGCCTCGGCCAGCAGCAGGGCGTCCAGCCGGTCGTCGGCCATGGCCGCCACTTCGGCGTAGGGCAGCGGCGTATCGCCGAAAGTGACGCCGTCGGCGATGCCGGCGACGGAGGGATGCGCGGCGATGGCCGCCAGCCGCCGCACGCCATCCCGCAGCCGCAGCAGGTCGCGCGGATCGTCCAGCATGTTCTCGTCCACCTCGGGGTTGGCCATCGGGTCGGCGGCGGTCAGCCGTACCTCGCCGCGCGAGAACGCGTCGTAGAGCGACACGCCGATGGAGCCGACGGGGGAGGGCGCGCCCTCCGTGTAGCCGGTGTGGTTGAAGGCGATCATGATCATGTCGCGCTCCCCCCCACCGCCGAGGCGGGAGCTGTAGGTCAGGCAGCAATTGGTGTGGCGGGAATCGAGGTCCAGTGCCCGCTGCCCCGGCTTCAGCGCCAGGCTGGCGCGGACGATCGGGTGGTCCATCAGCCCCTGCCCCACCGCCGGCAGGTCGCTCACCACGGGGATGCCCAGCGCCGCCAGCTTCGCCGCCGGGCCGATGCCGGAGCGCATCAGGATGGCCGGGCTGTGGATGGCGCCGGCCGAGAGCACCACTTCCCGCGCCGGGATGTCCTGCCACTCGCCACTGCCCTCGAAGCGCACACGCACGCCGCTGGCGCGACCCTCGGTGAACAGCACCCGGTCCACATGCGCGCCGCCGCGGATCTCCAGGTTGGCGCGGCCACGCGCCGGCTCCAGGTAGCCGTCATTGGTGGTGACGCGGTGGCCGTTGCGGCTGTTGATGGGGTAGCAGGAGACGCCCTCCCCCTCCGGCGCGTTCAGGTCGGCCTTCCAAGGATAGCCGAGTTGCAGCGCGGCGCCTTTCAGTGCCTTGTCCACCGCACCCCACTGCGCTTCCGGTGCGCGGTAGATCGGCAGCGGGCCGCCCTGGCGGATGCCGGGGGCGGTGCCGGTCTCGGCATCGTCCTCGATGGCGTCGAAGACCGGCAGCACGTCGTCGGCCGCCCAGCCCTCGCAGCCCATTTCCGCCCACTGGTCGAAGGCCGCCGGCACGCCGCGGATGGCGATCTGCGCATTCACGGTGGAGGACCCGCCCAGCGCCTTGCCGCGCCAGTAGAAGCGCGGGGCCTGCACCTTTGTGCGGCGCGTCTCCAGCCCCGGCCACTGCCACTCCGCCTGATGGGTGGGGGAGCGCATGAAGGGAATGATGTTGGCGCTGCGCAGCGCGTGCGGTGCCTCCGCCGCGCGCCAGTCCCGCCCCGCTTCCAGCAACAGCACGCGGCGGGACGGGTCCTCCGACAGGCGGGCCGCGAGCGGCGCACCGGCGGAGCCGGCCCCGACAACAATCACGTCATACATAGCAACGTCCTCGATCTCACTCCGTGTGGCGGAGCGTGGCCTTGAATTCGTTCGCGTGGAAGGGGGGGGGGGGGGGGGGGGGGGGGGGGGGGGGGCGGCGGGGGGGGGGGGGCGGTGTTTGCGGATGTGGCTGTTGAGTCGGGGCGCTTCGCGAAGCGACGAATGGTATTGGGAGGCTGACCTCAAAGACGACGGGTTCAGCCTGCGCTGCCTTATTGATCCAACAAAAGGCTGCTTCTCCCGCGCCCGATCCCACCCTCAAAGCCCAAACCCAAAACCCGCAAAAAGAAAGAAGGGGGCCTGGGGGAATTCATTCCCCCAGCCTACCCCCCGATCGTCACTTCTTCTCAGCGTTCCAGAACAACGGCACAGCGGAGGGGATCAGCCCGGTGACGGAGGCGCGCATCGCCGCCGGCTGGGCGAACTGGCCGAAGGGGATGCCGAGGCCCTGTTCGTACACGATGGTCTGGATCTGCCCCGCCACCTCGCGCTGGGCCGCGCGGTCCGGCGCGCGGGCGAAGGCGTCGAACAGCGGCACCAGGCGCTGCTCGCACATGAAGCCGGCGGTGGTCGCCGTGGTGCAGTTGAAGTTGATGACGGAGTTGGTCAGCGGCGAGGCGAGGTCGAGACCCAGCGCGTGCACGCCATAGACGCTCCAGCCCTGGCGCTGGCCGCGGCGGGCGAGCACGGAGGCCCAGTCCATCACCTGCACGTCCACCTTGAAGCCGGCGCGTTGCAGGCGGTCCGCCAGGATCTGGCTGGAGACTTTCGGCGCTTCCAGGTCGGATGCCACCAGCACGATCACCGGCTCACCCGCGTAGCTGGTCTGGCGTAGCATCGCCGCCGCGGCCTCGATCGAGGGGTCGGCCAGCGGCGCGGTGCCGGCGTCGGTCTCGTTGGGGGAGCCGCAGATGAAGAAGGCGGCGCAGTCGCGCGAATAGCGCGTATCAAGGCCGAGGCCCGCCATTACTTCCGGCTGGTCCACCAGCTTCAGCAGCACGCGGCGGATGGCCGGGTCGTCGAAGGGCTTGGAGGCGGTGTTGATGCGGTAGTGGCCGGTGAACATGTGCGCGCCGGTGAAGTTCAGCACGCGCAGGTTCCGGTCCCGCTCCATCGCCGCCAGGAAGTCAAACGGCGCGTACTGCATGTAGTCGATCTCGCCCGACTGCAGCGCCGCCGCGGCCGTGCCGCTGTCGGGGATGACACGGATGTCCAGCGCCTCCACCTTCGGCACCTTGCCGCCGGCGAGGAAGTCCACCGGCTCGGCGCGCGGGCGGTAGTTGTCGTTGCGGCGCAGCAGCATGCGGTCGCCCGGGCGGTGCTGCGCGCGGTTGTAGACGAAGGGGCCGGAGCCGACGATCTCGCTGACCTGGGTAGTGCCCGGCGTGGCGGCGATGCGCGCCGGCATGATGAACGGACTGGGGGAGGAGGTGGTGCCCAGCGTATCCAGCACCAGACCGTAGGGGGATTTCAATACCAGGGTGACGGTGCGCGCATCCGTCGCGGTCAGGGACGCGGTATTGGCCAGCAGCCGCCCGCCCAGCGCATTGCGGGTGGACCAGCGCTGCAGGGAGGCGACGACATCGGCGGCGGTGACGGGGCTGCCATCATGGAAGGCCAGCCCGTCCCGCAGCGTGAAGGCCCAGGTCAGCCCGTCATCCGAGGTGGTCCACTTGTCCACCATCTGCGGCTTCATGGTGCCGGCCGCGTCGGGCGCGAACAGCGTATCGAAGACCATGTAGCCGAAGGTACGGGTGATGTAGGCGCCGGTGAAATGCGGATCGAGCGTGACGATCTCCGCTTCCAGCACCACCTTCAGCGGTTCCGCCCGGGCGGCGCCCAGGCTGGTAGCCAGTGCCACGGCACCTGCCGCCAGCATCCCGTACAATCTCTTCACGCCTGCACCTCCTGGAAAGAACCGGAAGGTTAGCTG
>Ga0308171_1000764_pt1 | contig 56268 bp, 46 predicted proteins | sample PhyGR1_FD_202135 | JGI IMG/M metagenome (GOLD analysis project Ga0308171, IMG submission 202135) | Phyllosphere microbial communities from UC Gill Tract Community Farm, Albany, California, United States - DLSLSG.R1 | ecosystem: Host-associated > Plants > Phyllosphere > Unclassified | place: USA... | reverse complement strand
GGGTCCGACGTGCCGCCATACATCTTCACGCGCACGAGCTCGAAGCCGAGCGCCTTGGCCTCGGGTTCGATGAGTTGCGTCAGAAGGGCGATGTCCGCCATGAAAGCTCCAGATGTGCCGGATCGGCGCCGCGGAACCCGTTCCGCAGCCTCCTTCACCCGACGATGTAAGAGAATGCGCCAGTCTATACACACGAACCATCGACGAAACAAGCATGGATGCCAAGGCGTTGTCGGCCCATCGGGCCGGTCAGGGGCCCCACCGGGAGAGTAGAAGATGAAACTGCCGTTGCTTGCCGCCTTGCCGGTGGCGTTAATCGCCTGTTCGGGGAACGGACCCGGCCCCGACGAGACGGGCAACACGCCGCCCGTGACGGTCGCGCCCGGCGGCACCCCGTCGCCCTCACCCTCCGCCACGGCCACCCCGCCCGCGACTGTGGTAAACGGCCAGCCCTTTGGCCGCACGATCATCGCCGATTTCGACGCGCCCTGGGCCATGACCTTCCTGCCCGACCGGCGGATGCTGGTGACCGAGAAGGACGGCCGGATGCTGCTGGTCAGCGCCGACGGACAGGCGCGCCAGACGATCGCGACGATCCCGGTCGATTCGGCGGGCCAGGGCGGGTTGATGGACGTGGTCCTCGCCCCCGACTTCGCCCAAAGCGGCCGTGTCTATTTCAGCTATTCGGCCGCAGCCGAGGGCGGCAAGCGCGTCGTGCTGGCGCGTGGGCGATTGCAGGAAACCAATGGCACCGCACGCCTGTCCGAGATCGAGGCCTTGTGGCGCGCCAGCCCCGCCGTCACCGGCGACGGCCATTATTCGGGCCGCATCGCCTTCTCGCCCGATGGACAGTATCTGTTCTTCACGGCGGGAGACCGCCAGAAGTTCACCCCCGCCCAAGATCCCAAGGCGACGCTGGGCAAGGTCCTTCGCCTGACCCCCGATGGCCAGCCCGCCCCCGGCAACCCGCTGGCCGCGCAGGGATTCGATCCCGCCATCTGGTCCTATGGCCATCGCAACCTGCTGGGCCTCGCCTTCGACGGTGCGGGCAATTTGTGGGAACAGGAAATGGGTCCCAAGGGCGGCGACGAGGTCAACCTGATCCTGCCGGGCCGCAATTACGGCTGGCCCAACGCCTCCAACGGATCGCATTATGACGGCCGCGACATTCCCGATCACCGCGCAGGCGATGGCTATGAAGCGCCCAAGGTCTGGTGGAACCCGGTCATCTCGCCGGGCGGGCTGATGATCTATTCGGGCTCGCTCTTCCCGCAATGGCGCGGCGACGCCTTCATCGGCGGCCTGTCCAGCAAGGCGCTGGTCCGCGTCGACCTGAACGGCACCAGCGCCGCCAAGGGCGACCAGTGGGACATGGGTGCCCGCATCCGCGAGGTCGAACAGGGCCCCGACGGTGCCATCTATGTCCTGGAAGATGGCGGCGATTCGCAAGGACGGCTGATCAAGCTGACCCCCGCCTGATCCCGCACGGCGCGGCCCCGCCCCGGCGATCAACCGGGGCGGGGGATTTGGTCTGACAAAAATACTTGACCTGACTGGTACGCCCGTCGATTCTGCGGTCCAGACGGGCGACGCAGGATCGCCGCACCGACAGGGGACGGACATCATGCGATCGCCGCAGCCCGGCGCGCCGGACACACCGGCCAGGGGGCTGACCAAGGCACCGGCCAGGGGATCGGACACCGGCGACCGCGCGGTCGAGGTGCATTCGCGCGACGCCCGCCTGTCGCGCGGCTTTTCCGGCACCAATCTGGAACGCGCGGGCGACTATAACCTGCGCACCGTGTTGCAGGCGATACGCTGTCACGGCGAGACTACGCGGATCGCGCTGGCCAACCAGACCGGGCTGACCCCGCCGACGATCGCCAACATCACCGGCCGCCTGATCGAGATGGGCATGATCCGCACCGCCGGACGGCTGCACCGGGGACGTGGCCAGCCCGCGTTGCGCATCGAGATCTGCCCCGATGGCGCATTCGCGATCGGCCTGACTATCGACCGCGACCATCTGGCCATCGCCATCCTGGACCTGAGCGGCACGGTGCGGGCGCGGGCGACTCGCGAGATCGCCTTTCCCAGCCCCGACGATGTCACCGCCTTCATCCACGACACGCTGGAACCCGCATTGGCCGAGGGCCAGGTCGACCGCTCGCGGGTGATCGGCGTCGGGATCGCGATGCCCGACGGCGTCGACCGCTCGCTCCCCAACCAGACACGCGGCTATGACGCCTGGATCGGCGTCGATCCGGAGGCTTTGCTCGCCCCCCTGCTCCCCTGGCCGATTCACCGCGACAACGATGCCGCCGCCGCCGCGTTGGGCGAGGCGCAGTACGACCATGACTTCGACTGCCCCAGCTTCTTCTACCTGCTGATCACCGCCGGGCTTGGCGGCGGGCTGGTCGTCGATCGCACCTATCATCGCGGCGCCCATCGCCGCTCGGGCGAGATCGGGCTGATGCCCGACGCGACCGCCCGGCGACCGGGGGCGATCGTGCAGGACACGGTGTCGCTGGCCGGGTTGCAGGTGCGGCTGGCGGCGGCGGGCTATACGCTCGATTCGCCCGAGACGCTGGGTGACCAGGACGACCCGATGCTATGCGCCGTGCTCGACCGGTGGATCGTCGATTCGATCGCCTCGCTGGTCCAGCCCTTCGTCGCGGTGACGACCCTGTTCGATCCCGATGCGATCCTGATCGGCGGGCGCCTGCCCATTTGGCTGCTCGACCGGCTGGCCAAGGGACTGGACCAGGCGCTGGCGGAGATCGAACTGCCGGTGCGCCCCGCGATCCGCCCCGCCCGCCGCGCCCATGACGCACCCGCCATCGGCGCGGCCATGCTGCCGTTCATGGACCAACTGCTGCCCTCCGACTCGATCCTGGTCCAGGCGGGGCGGGGGTAGCCGCCTTCTTCTCTCCTGTCCTCTCCGCTCCCCCACCCTCCGTTCCGCCTGAGCGAAGTCGAAGGCCACGCCGGGACCTCTCCACAGGCCCTTGGGGTCAACAGAAATCCCTTGGCCTTCGACTTCGCTCAGGCGAAACGGAGGGTGTCGAGGGTATATTCTCGCCGAACGGTGGCAGGTGACGAACAAAGAAAAAGGCCCGCCCCCTTTCGGAAGCGGGCCTTTTCAGCATTCGGCCATGGCTGGATCAGCCCGCCATGTCTTCCAGCTCGCGACCTCGCGTCTCGTTCACCATCGCACGGACGAAGAAGAACGACACCGCCGCAAAGAAGGCATAACCGAAATAGGTCACGCTCAGACCCGGCGACACCGCCAGCGCCGGGAAGCTGACCGAGATGGCGGCGTTGGCGATCCACTGGGCAAAGCCCGACACCGCCAGGCCCGAACCACGAATCTGGTTCGGGAACATCTCGCCCAGCATGACCCACATCACCGGGCCCCAGCTGGCGTTGAAGAAAATGACGTACAGGTTCGCCGCGACCAGCGCGATCACGCCGTTGTTGCCGGGCAAGCTGACCGCGCCGTTCGCGCCGGTGACGGCGGTCGAAAAGGCATAGGCGACGATCGCCAGCGTCACCGCCATGCCCGCCGAGCCGATCAGCAGCAGCGGCTTGCGGCCGATCTTGTCGACGGTCGCGATGGTGAACAGGCACGCCGCGATCGACAGCACGCCCGACAGGATGTTGGTCTGAAGTGCGTAATCCTCCGAGAAGCCGACCGCTTCCCACAAGGTCGCGCCGTAATAGAAGACGACGTTGATGCCGACGAGCTGCTGGAACACGGCCAGGCCGATGCCCGCCCACAGGATCGGGCGGATCTTGCCGGTGGTCTTGTCGACCAGATCGGACAGCTTGGGCTTGTGCTGGTCGGCGGACAGGCTGCGGCGAATCTCGGCCACCTTGCGGGTCGCCTCACCCTCGCCGAACAGCTTGGTCAGGACGGTGTGCGCCTCGGCATCGCGGCCCTTGGCGACCAGGAAGCGCGGGCTTTCCGGGATGATCGACAGCGCGGCGAAATAGACCGCCGCCGGGATCGCCTGAAGCCAGAACATCCAGCGCCAGGCGGGGAAGCCCAGCCAGAATTCGGCGGTCGAGCCACCGGCATAGCGGGCCAGCGCGAAGTTCGCGACGAACGCGCCGGTCAGGCCGGTGATGATCATCACCTGCTGCACGCTCGACAGGCGGCCGCGAATCGAGGCCGGGGTGACTTCGGAGATATAGACGGGCGAGATGACGCTGGCCGCGCCGACGCCCAGGCCGCCGATGATGCGCGCGAAGATGAAGATCGCCGAGCTGCTGGCGGCCCCCGCCAGAATCGCGCTGACCAGAAAGAGCCCCGCGGCGAGCATCATGACGTTGCGGCGGCCGATCGCGTCGGACAGGCGGCCCGCGCCGAACGCGCCGATCGCCGAGCCGACCAGGATCGCGCCGACATTGACGCCGACGCCCAGACGGCCGAGGTCGAACGCGGCCTCCAGCCCCTTTTGCGTGCCGTTGATGACACCGGAATCATAACCGAACATGAAACCGCCGATGGTCGCGACAACGACGATCGCGGCGATGAATCCATGGTTGACGCGGATTGCGTCCCCACCCCTAGTCGAATCGGTCACCTCGGGCCCTCTCCTCATCCGCGCGGCTCACGTCTTCGCCTAACCGCGCGACTTAATCCTGTCACCGGCGCAAACATGCCCGGGCTTGAATGGTAACGCTATCTTAAATCATCGCGCCGTCAAGCGGATGTATCGGCGCTTCGTCCCGCTTCGACCTGGCGACGCGGGTCATCCGATCGCCCGCGGTCGCCGCCGCGGCGCGGCATCCGACTGACGCCGGATCAGGCTATAGTCGAGCATGCGGTGCGGCGCGGCCTCGCCCGTCTTCTGGCGGATGACCGTCGCCATCATCTCGACGGCGGCGCGCGCCATGTCGGCGATCGGCTGGTGAATGGTGGTCAGCTCGGGCCAGATGGTCGTCGACAGCGTGGTGTCGTCGAAGCCGCAGACGGTCAGATCGCTCGGCACGTCCAGGCCGCGACGATGCGCCACCGCCACCGTCGCCGCCGCCATGTCGTCGTTCGACGCGATGATCGCGGTCGGCGGCTCGGGCAGGTCGAGCAGCCGCTCGGCCGCGTCCAACCCCGAGCGATAGGTGTAGAGCCCCGGCGCGACCATATCCTCGTCGAACGACGCGCCCGCCGCCTCCAGCGCGGCGCGGAACCCCTCATACCGCCGGGCGCTGGCGGTCAGGTTGGGGTTGCCCGAAATGAAGCCGATGCGGCGATGGCCCAGCGTCATCACATGCCGGGTCATCTCCTCGGCTGCCGCGCGATCGTCGATCTGGACCGCCATCGCCGAGTCGGGCATCTCCTCGGGCGAGCGGCCGGTCGCCACGACCACGGTCGGCACCCCCGCCTCGCGCAGCAGCGACAGCACCGGTTCGGCCTCGCACAATGGCGGCGGCAGGATGACGCCGTCGATCCCGCCCTTGATCAGGTGGCGCGTCACCTCGACCTCATGGTCGCCGATCTCGCACTTCTCGACCACCATCTGCACGTCCAGCCGCGATGCCTGGTCCAGCGTGCCAAGCAGGAATTCGCTCAGGAACCCCTGGCTGGGATTGCTGTAGAGCATGCCGATGCGGATCTGGGCCGCGCCCGCCAGGCTGCGCGCGGCGGGGTTGGGGGCATAGTTCAGTTGGGCGATCGCCGCCTCGACCTTTTCGCGGGTGGCGGGGCGGACATTGGCCTCGTTGTTGATGACGCGCGACACGGTCATCAGCGACACGCCGGCCTCGCGGGCGACGTCGCTGATCGTGGGAGCGCTGCTGCCGCGGCGCGAGGTCCTGATATTCATGGCCCTACGCTTCCACGTTTCGCCACCGATACGCAATGCTTTGCGGCCGAAAGTCTGGTGCGGAGCGGTAACAGCCCTTGCGATTTCCGGCCCATGCCGGTAGTGCGCCCGCCAGCATCAAGAGTCGGGCCCATGCCCGGCACCAACCTGCCTCCCGGCAAGGTGGTGCCTTTCCAGATGGAGAGGGATGTGGCCGAACCGGCAAAAACGGGACGATCCGCCACTTCTCTTATCCGACTCGCCCAAAGGCACGAAGGATTTGTGATGAAGACGGCCCCGCAACCCAGCGCACCCCAGCAATTTGCCCCCCAGCAGTTCGCCAGCGACAATTATGCCGGTATCTGTCCCGAGGCCTGGGCCGCGATGGCCGAGGCGAACCAGGGCTATGTCCCCGCTTATGGCGAGGACCCCTATACCGAGCGCGCCTCGGACGCGTTCCGCACCCTGTTCCAGACCAAGTGCGAGGTCTTCTTCGCGTTCAACGGCACGGCGGCCAACTCGCTGGCGTTGGCAGCGCTCTGCCAGAGCTATCACAGCGTCATCTGCTCGGCGTCGGCGCATGTCGAGACCGACGAATGCGGCGCACCGGAATTCTTCTCCAACGGATCGAAGCTGTTGGTGGCGCAGACCGAGGACGGCAAGCTGACCCCTGATGCGGTCCGCGCGCTGGCCACGGGCCGCTCGGACATCCATTTCCCCAAGCCGCGCGCGGTCACGATCACCCAGCCGACCGAGACGGGCCAGGTCTATACCCTGGCCGAGATCCACGCTTTGTCGGCGGTGTGCCGTGAACTGGGGCTGCGGTTGCACATGGACGGGGCGCGCTTCGCCAATGCGTGCGCGGCGCTGGGCTGTTCGCCCGCCGACATGACGTGGCGCGCCGGGGTCGATGTGCTGTGCTTCGGCGGCACCAAGAACGGCATGGCGGTCGGTGAGGCGATCCTGTTCTTCGACCCCGTGCTGGCGGAGGATTTCGATTATCGCTGCAAGCAGGCGGGGCAGCTGGCGTCCAAGATGCGCTATCTCGCCGCGCCCTGGATCGGGATGCTTGACACCGGCGCCTGGCTGAGCAACGCGGCACATGCCAATGCCTGTGCGCAAAGGCTGGCGGCGCGGGTTGCCGGACTGCCCGGCATTGAACCGATGTTCCCGGTCGAGGCCAATGCCGTGTTCCTGAGCGCCCCGCCTGCGGTGCTCGACGGCCTGCGCGCGCGCGGCTGGCGATTCTACACCTTCATCGGCGGCGGCGCGCGCTTCATGTTCGCCTGGGACGCCGACCCCGCGCGGGTCGACCAGCTGGGCGACGACATCGCCGCCGTGGCGGTCGAGGCGTTGCAGGCGGCGTAAAGCACCATTCCTCCCCTGCCAGGGCAGGTGGCAGGGCGAAGCCCTGACGGAGGGGGGTCGCCCTATCGAGAGCGGGACACCCCTCCACCAGTTCCGCTGCTCCCCCTCCCCTTGGAAGGGAGGAAAATACTCACCCCTTCGCCGTCAGCCGGTCGAGCCAGGCCTGCGCCTGTTTCGGCTCGCCGACCGCCTCGGGCCCGACCGGCCCGCGCGAGGCGAGGAATTCGGCGTGGAGTTCGAAGGGCGGCAGGCCCAGCTGCGCCCGTGCCGCGTCGATCGCTTCGCCGATCTCGGTCAGCTCCGCCACCACCGGGGCCGCCGCCGCGCGGGCCGCACGGTCCTTACGATGGTCGAACAGCCCCCATTTGCCGCCCGCCGTTATGCGCAGCGCGGCGATCAGCGCCTCGCGATAGTCGCTTTCCATTTCCTCGCGGCGGACATCCAGCCGCGCCAGTCGATCACCCTTGGCCATGCCCCGGCCTTACGGCGCGCCGATCGGGTCGGCAATCGCCGTCATTATGTGCCGTGCCGGATCAGGCGGCGGCGGGAGCCAGCGCGATTTCCACCCGGCGATTGCGCGCCCGGCCTGCGCTGTCGTCGCTGCCGTCGGGCTTGGCGTTGGGCGCGACGGGGCGAGTCTCGCCCAGCGCGATGACGGTCATCCGGTCGCGCGCGATGCCTTTTCGCACCAGATACTCGCGGACCGCCTCGGCGCGCTTGCGCGACATGGTGCGATTGGCCGCATCGTCGCCATCGCTGTCCGAATGGCCGCGCAGCGTCAGGCGGCCCGTCTTCACCGCCGCCTGCTCGGCCATCCGGTCGAGCGCGGCCTTGGCCTCGCTGCTCAGCACCGCGCCGCCTTGCGCGAAGCCGATCGTCGCCAACGGTGTATCGGCATTGGCCGCGCTGTCGCCAGCCGGGGTGGACGGTCCAGGCGTCGCATGGGCCGAAGGCGACGCATCGGGGATGGGCATTTCGATGACGGCACCGGTCGTACCGGCGGCCCGCGCGACCGGTGTCTTGCCGTCGCCGCAGCCCGCCAGGGTCAAGGCCATGCCGGACATGATCGTCCAGCCCCCCGGTCGCATTCGCATTCCCATTCCTTCAACGGCCATCGCCACAGGCCCCCGGCCCGGCGCCGGATCATAGAAATCGATTATTGCGGTGCAAACAGACTTTGCGGCATATCCCGGCCGACATCGGCCATTATGGGGCACTGCTCGGCCGACATCCGGTGCGCCGCCGACCTGTGTCGAATCAATCCGACACTTCGGACGGCAGGGCAACGCCGCGCTGCTCGCTCAGGATACGCCAGCCCGTCAGGAACAGGGCCGCCACCACCGGGCCGACAACGATCCCGCTAAGTCCCAGCAGTTCGATCCCGCCCAGCGTCGTCAACAGCACGATCCAGTCGGGCAGACCGGTGTCGCGCCCAACCAGGATAGGGCGCAGGATGTTATCGGCCAGCCCGATGACCAGCACGCCCGAGGCAACGACCACCGCCCCCTGCCAGATCGCCCCCGTCGCGAGCAGATAGATGGCGACCGGCCCCCAGATGATCGCCGGGCCGATCGCGGGCAGCAGCGCGGCGATCGCCATCAATACGCCCCAGAGCAGCGCGGCGGGCAAGCCGACGATCCAGAAGGTGATCGCCCCCAGCGCACCCTGCACCAGCCCGACGATCACCGAGCCCTTGATGGTAGCGCGCACCACCGCGACGAAAGTATCGACCAGCCGCGTCGATACCTGTCCGTCCAGCGGCAGCGCCCGGACAAAGCCAGGCCCCAGCCGGTCCCCGTCACGGATCAGGAAGAAGGCGACATACAGGCCGACGCCGAAGGCCAGCGCAAAGGCAAAGGCGTTGCGGCCGATCGACAGCGCCTGGCTCGCAATCTGGCTGACGCTGCTGCTCAGCGTGCGCGAGATGCGCTGTTGCAGCCCCTCGAAGCTGCCGACCCCGGAATTGTCCATCGCCTGGCGTAGCCGCTGGGGCAGCGCGTCGCGGATCTGCTGGAAATATTGGGCGAAGTCGATCTGGCCGCTGCGCACCTTCAGATAGACGCCCGAGGCCTGATCGACGACCATGCTGCCGATCACCAGGGTCGGCACCACCACCGCAAAGGTGATGATGAGCATGGTCAATCCAGCGGCCATGCTGCGCCGTCCGCCCGTCTTGGTCAGCAGCCACTGGAACAGCGACTGGAACAGGATGGCCGCCAGCGCCGCCCAGAGCAGCGCCACCAAAAAGCCCGAGACAACACCGATCAGCCCGATGGTCACAATGACGAGAAAGAGGATGAATCCCCCTCGCTCGATCCGTTGACGGTCGATGGTCATGCGGTCTTCCCCCTGTTCATCGCCACGTAACCGTCACGGCGACGCAACGGTTCCGTCGTGGAAGCTTGCGAGTTGGACGGGATGGCATCCCCACCCTCCGTTCCGCCTGAGCGAAGTCGAAGGCCAAGGGATCGCTTGCCTTGGGATGCGGGTGAGGTTTGGGCGTGGCCTTCGACTTCGCTCAGGCGGAACGGAGGGTGGTATTACAATCCTCCCCGGCACGGGGAGGGGGACCATGCGGAGCATGGTGGAGGGGGATCGCCGCCAAGAACACCCCTTGCGGCGAGCCCCCTCCGTCATCGCTTATGCGATGCCACCTCCCCGTGCCGGGGAGGATCGTACCTTTATTCCGCCGCCACCGCCTCGACGCTATCGTCAAGCGGATGCGCCAGGCGGGTCAGCATTTCCTTCGGGCAGACCTGCCAGAAATGCCCGGCCACGCGGTCCCAGTCCTCCAGCAGACCCTTCGACCACTTGCTGTCGGTACGTGTGGCATGTTCGGCGACCAGGTTGCGCAACACGCCTTCCCAATGCGTCGAGGCCAGGCGCTGCCACACGATATTCTCGGGGTTGGCGCGGCGTGGGAAGCGCTCTTCGGGGTCGTAGATGAAGGCCATGCCGCCGGTCATGCCCGCACCGAAGTTGGAGCCGACCTCGCCCAGCACCACCGCGGTGCCACCGGTCATATACTCGCACCCATTCGCGCCGCAGCCCTCGACCACCACGGTCGCGCCCGAGTTGCGCACCGCGAAACGCTCACCCGCCTGGCCCGCCGCGAACAGGCGACCGCTGGTCGCGCCATAAAGGACGGTGTTGCCGATGATCGTGTTCTTCTGGCTGGCCAGCGGCGAGCTGACCGCCGGGCGCACGATGATGGTGCCGCCCGACAGGCCCTTGCCGACATAGTCGTTGGCGTCGCCGAACACTTCGAGCGTCACGCCCTTGCACAGGAACGCGCCCAGCGACTGGCCCGCGCTCCCGCGCAGCCGCACGGTGACATGCCCGTCGGCCAGCTTGCTCATGCCGAACGTGCGGGTGATCTCGCTCGACAGGCGGGTGCCCACCGCGCGGTGGGTGTTGCGCACCGAATAGGTCAGCTGCATCTTCTCACCACGCGAGAAGACGGCGGCGGCGTCCTTGATGATCTGCGCATCCAGGCTGTCGGGCACTGCGTTGCGGAAGGTCGACAGGCTGAACCGCCGCTCGGCATCGGTCGCATCGACCTTGGCGAGCACAGGGTTGAGGTCGAGATCGTCGAGATGCTCGGCACCCCGGCTGACCTGACGCAGCAGTTCGGTCCGCCCGATCACCTCGTCCAGCGAGCGCACGCCGAGGCGCGCCAGGATGTCGCGGACTTCCTCGGCGATGAAGGTCATCAGGTTGATGACCTTTTCCGGCGTGCCGGTGAACTTGGCCCGCAGCCGCTCGTCCTGCACGCAGACGCCGACCGGGCAGGTGTTCGAGTGGCACTGGCGCACCATGATGCAGCCCATGGCGACAAGGCTGAGCGTGCCGATGCCGAACTCCTCCGCGCCCAGGATCGCCGCGATCACGATGTCGCGCCCGGTCTTTAGGCCGCCATCGGCGCGCAGGCGGATACGCCCGCGCAGGCCGTTGAGGGTCAGCGTCTGGTTGACCTCCGACAGGCCCATTTCCCACGGGGTCCCGGCATATTTGATCGAGGTCTGGGGCGAGGCACCCGTGCCGCCGACATGGCCCGACACCAGGATGACGTCGGCATGTGCCTTCGCCACGCCCGCCGCGACCGTGCCGATGCCCGCCGAGGAGACGAGCTTCACGCAGACGCGGGCGCGCGGGTTGATCTGCTTGCAGTCATAGATGAGCTGCGCGAGATCCTCGATCGAGTAGATGTCGTGGTGCGGCGGCGGCGAGATCAGCGTCACGCCCGGCGTCGCGTGACGCAGCTTGGCGATGAACTCGGTCACCTTGAAGCCCGGAAGCTGCCCGCCCTCGCCGGGCTTCGCGCCCTGCGCGACCTTGATCTCGATCTCGTCGCAGGCGTTCAGATATTCCGCCGTCACGCCGAAACGACCGCTCGCGATCTGCTTGATCGTCGAGTTGGCGTTGTCGCCATTGTCGTACGGCTGATAGCGCAGCTTGTCCTCGCCGCCCTCGCCCGACACCGCCTTCGCGCCGATCCGGTTCATCGCGATGGCCAGCGTTTCGTGCGCTTCCGGGCTCAGCGCGCCCAGCGACATGCCCGGCGTCACGAAGCGCTTGCGAATCTCGGTGATCGCCTCGACCTGGTCGACCGCCACGCCCTCGGCGGGGAAATTGAACTGGAGCAGGTCGCGCAGATAGACCGGCGGCAGGTCGCCAACCCCGCGCGCGAATTGCAGGTACGTCGAATAGCTGTCGGTCGCGACCGCCGTCTGCAACAGGTGCATCAGCTGCGCCGAATAGGCATGGGTCTCGCCGCCATCGCGCTGACGATAGAAGCCGCCGATCGGCAGCGTCGCGACATGCTGGTCCCAGGCCGCTTCGTGGCGGAGCATGGCCGAGTAATGCAGCGAGTTGTAACCTTCGCCCGAAATCTTGGCGGGCATGCCGGGGAACAGGTCGTTGACCAGCGCGCGCGACAGGCCCACCGCCTCGAAGTTGTAGCCGCCACGATAGCTGGAGATCACCGCGATCCCCATCTTCGCCATGATCTTGAGCAACCCGTCCTCGATCGCGGTGCGATGGTTGGCCAGGCATTGTTCGATGGTCAGGTCACCGAACAGGCCACGACCATGGCGGTCGACGATCGCGGCTTCGGCCAGATAGGCGTTCACCGTGGTCGCCCCGACGCCGATCAGCACCGCATAATAATGCGTGTCGAGGCATTCGGCCGACCGCACGTTGATCGACGCATAGGAGCGCAGCCCCCGGCGGACGAGATGCGTATGCACCGCCGCCGCCGCCAGCACGCCCGCAATCGCAATGCGACCTTCGGAGACATGCTCGTCGGTCAGGAACAGCTCGGAGCGGCCTTCGCGCACGGCCTGCTCCGCCTGGTTGCGGATGCGCTGGATCGCGGCGCGCAGACGGTCGGGCCCGCCATCGGCCTCGAAGGTGCAGTCGATCTCGGCCGCCGAACGACCGAAATGGGTCTTCAGCCGATACCAGTCGGCCCCGGTCAGCACCGGCGAGTTGAGCACCAGCACCCGCTCGCGCCGATCCTCGGTGTCGAGGATGTTGGCGAGATTGCCGAACCGGGTCTTCAGCGACATCACATAGCGTTCGCGAAGCGAGTCGATCGGCGGGTTCGTGACCTGGCTGAAGTTCTGGCGGAAGAACTGGCTGATCAGACGCGGCTTGTCGGAAATGACCGCCAGCGGCGTGTCGTCGCCCATCGACCCGATGGCTTCCTTGCCGCCCTCGGCCATGGGCGACAGGATCAGCTCCATATCCTCCATGGTCTGGCCCGCCGCCACCTGACGGCGCAGCATTTCGCCGCGCGGCATCCGCACCAGCGCCTCGTCCTCCGAGGGCGCGGGCAGCTGGTCCATGGTCAGGAACTCGCCGATCATCGCGGCATAGTCCTGCTCGCCCGAAATCTGGTCCTTGATCGCGCGGTCGTCGTACAGACGGCCCTTGGCCAGATCGACGGCGATCATCTGCCCCGGCCCCAGACGGCCCTTGGCGGTGATGGTCGACTCCGGCACCACGACCATGCCGCTTTCCGAGCCGACGATCAACAGGCCGTCGGCGGTCAGCGTGTAGCGCAAGGGGCGCAGCGCGTTGCGGTCCATGCCCGCCACCGCCCAGCGACCATCGGTCATCGCCAGCGCGGCGGGGCCGTCCCACGGCTCCATCACGGAGGCGAGATACTGGTACATGTCGGCATGCGCCTTGGGCGCGTCGAGGTCCTTCTGCCATGCCTCGGGCACCAGCATCAGCTTGGCGGTCGGCGCGTCGCGCCCCGAGCGACAGATCGCCTCGAACACCGCGTCGAGTGCGGCGGTATCGGACGCGCCCGCCGGGATCACCGGCTTAATATCCTCCGAATTGTCGCCGAACGCGATCGAGGCCATGCGGATCTCGTGGCTGAGCATCCAGTTCTTGTTGCCACGGATCGTGTTGATCTCACCGTTATGCGCCAGGCAGCGGAAGGGCTGCGCCAGCCACCATTGCGGGAAGGTGTTGGTCGAATAACGCTGGTGAAAGATCGCCACGCGGCTCTCGAACCGGTGGTCCTGCAGGTCGGGGTAGAAGACTGACAGGCTCTCGGCGAGGAACAGCCCCTTGTAGATGATCGAGCGGCACGACAGCGAACAGATATAGAAGCCGCTGATCTGCGCCGCGATCACCCGCTTTTCGATGCGGCGGCGAATCAGGTACAGGTTCTTCTCGAACTCGGCGGCATCGACCTCGTCGGGCATCGGCCCGGCGATCATGATCTGCTCGATCTCGGGGCGCGTCGCCTGCGCCTTCATGCCGATGACCGACACGTCGACGGGCACCTGGCGCCAGCCATAGATGGTGTAGCCTGCCTCGATAATGACGCTCTCGACGATGGTGCGGCAGGTTTCCTGCGCGCCCAGGTCGGTGCGCGGCATGAAGATCATGCCGACCGCCAAGCGGTTGGGCAGCACCTTGTGCCCCGACGCGGCGATGGCATCGTCGAAGAAGCGGTGCGGCAGATCGACATGCAGGCCCGCGCCGTCGCCGGTCTTGCCGTCCGCATCGACAGCGCCGCGGTGCCACACCGCCTTCAGCGCGTCGATCGCCGACTGGACGACCCGGCGCGAGGGCTGGCCATCGGTGGCCGCGACCATGCCGACGCCGCACGCGTCCCCCTCGAACTCGGGGCGGTACATGCCATGCTCGGCGAGATATTGGCGCTGGTCGGTCATCATATTCTGTCCTGCTGGAACGTCCTGCATCGGAGCGGCGTCGCGCGTCATGCCGCCACCTTCTCGCGCGTCGCGGTTTTCGCCCGCGCCTTCAGCCACTTGTGCATCGCCTGCGCCACGTCGCGCCCGTCGCGGATCGCCCAGACCACCAGCGAGGCACCGCGAACGATGTCCCCGGCGGCGAACACGCCGTCCAGGCTGGTCATCAGCGTGCGGCCATCGACCAGCACCGTGCCCCAGCGGCTGACACCCAGCTCGGCGGTGCCGAACAGGCTGGGCAGATCCTCGGCATCGAAGCCCAGCGCCTTGATGACCATGTCGGCTTCCAGCAGATGGTCGGCACCCGGCTCGGCCTCCGGCGCGCGGCGACCGCTTGCATCGGGGGCACCCAGGCGCATCTTGGCGGCGCGCACGCCGGTCACCGTGTCGTCACCCTCGAAACCGAGTGGCGCGGACAGCCAGACGAACTCGGCGCCTTCCTCTTCCGCATTGGCGACCTCGCGCTGCGAGCCCGGCATGTTCGCTCGGTCGCGGCGATAGAGGCACTTCACCGACCTGGCGCCCTGGCGGATCGCGGTGCGCACGCAATCCATCGCGGTGTCGCCGCCGCCGATCACGACGACATTCTTGCCCTCGGCGTTCAGCGAGCCGTCCTCGAACGCCTCGACCGTGTCGCCGAAGCTCTTGCGGTTGGAGGCGGTCAGATAGTCGAGCGCGGCGATCACGCCGTTTGCGCCCGCGCCGTCCACCTCGACATTGCGCGCCTTGTACACGCCGGTCGCGATCAGCACCGCGTCATGGCGGCGGCGCAGATCCTCCAGCGTCGCGTCCTGGCCGACCGAGAAGCCTTCGTGGAAGACGATGCCGCCCGCCTTCAACCGCTCGACGCGGCGCATGACGACAGGCTTCTCCAGCTTGAAGCCGGGGATGCCATAGGTCAACAGCCCGCCCGCGCGGTCGTGTCGGTCATAGACATGGACCTCGTACCCCGAGATGCGCAGATATTCCGCCGCGCTCAGGCCAGCAGGCCCGGCGCCGATCACCGCGACCGACTGGCCGCGCTCGGGCCCCGGCACCAGCGGCTCGACCCAGCCCTCTTCCCAGGCGGTATCGGTAATGAACTTCTCGACCGACCCGATCGTGACCGCGCCATGGCCCGAAAACTCGATGACGCAATTGCCTTCGCACAGCCGGTCCTGCGGGCAGATGCGGCCGCAGATCTCGGGCATGGTCGAGGTGGCGTTGGATAGCTCATAGGCTTCGCGCAGCCGCCCCTCGGCGGTCAGGCGCAGCCAGTCGGGGATATGGTTGTGCAGTGGGCAGTGCACCGAGCAATAGGGCACGCCGCATTGCGAGCAGCGCCCCGCCTGATCCTCGGCCGCCGGGGGCGCATAACGCTCGGCGATCTCACGAAAATCTTCCGCGCGCGCCTCTGCGGCCCGCTTGGCCGGATAGGCCTGCTCGCGGCCCACAAACTTCAGCATAGAATCGTTCGCCATATGCGCCTCCGAAGATGCGGATATTGCGCACGCGGTCCTATGTCACCTCGAAATCGACATATAAGACATATGTGCTGCCATACTTATCGCGATTTGTCGGTGGGCAGCTATCCTATTGCGACCGACCCGCAACAAACAAGGTCCGCTCCGGCATCAATGCATCATCAGCAGGGCCAGCGCGATGCCGCCCGCCACGATTCGATACCAAGCGAACGGCCCGAAGCCATGCTTGCCGACGATGCCGACGAACCAGCGAACGACCAGCAACGCGACGATGAACGCCACGACGAAGCCGATCGCGATCTCCAGCGGCCCGACGCTGTTCCCGGCGCGCATCGCATCCATATGCCCGGCCGTCTCGACGACGCTCGCCCCCAGCATGGTCGGGATGGCGAGGAAGAAGCTGAACTCCGCCGCGGTGCGCCGCTCGACGCCCAGGGTCAATGCGCCCAGGATCGTCGCGCCTGAACGGCTGACACCCGGAATCATCGCCAGGCACTGGAGGAAGCCGACGCCCAGTGCGGTCTTGGCGGGGACCGCCGCGATGCCACGCGTATTGCCCGGCTTCACCAGCCGCTCGATCACCAGGATCGCGACACCGCCGACGATCAGCGCGACTGCCACGACCTTGGGCTGGAGCAGCAGCGCCTCGATATGCTTTTTGGCCAGCACGCCGATGACGGCGGCGGGGATGAAGGCGATCAGCAGGTTGCGCACGAAGCGGACCGAGCCGGGATCGCCCTTGGCCATGCCGACCATGACCGTCCAGAAGGTCCGCCAGTACAGGACGACGACCGCCAGGATCGCGCCCAGCTGAATGACGATGTTGAACATCTGCCACCGCGCATCGTCATAACCGAGCAGCGCGCCCGCAAGGATCAGGTGGCCGGTCGAGGATACCGGCAGGAATTCGGTGACACCCTCGACGATTCCAAGGATGATGGCGGCAATCAGGTCGTTCACGCGAGTCCCCAAATGATAAGCCCCGCCGCCATAAGGCGACGGGGCTGACAGCGATACGGCAAAGACGGTGGCCGCGCGACGGTTCAGGCCGCCAGCGTCTCGGCCCGCCGCCCGAAGCGGCCCGCCTTGCGGAAGCGGATCAGATATTCGGGCGCCACGGTCGCCAGCGGCGCGCCCGTGATGCCCAGCTCCGCCAGACCCGGCGCGCCGGCGGCCACGACATTGTCCTGCTGCAGCATCAGCCACTGATCCTGGCTGATCGGCGAGCCCGGCAGGCGCGCCAGCAATGCGCCCGCAAAATCGGGTATTTCGAGGAAGGTCGGCTTGCGGCCCAGCGTCTGGGCGATCCAGCGGACGAGTTCGCCCATCGAAAGGACGTCCGGCCCGCCCAGCTCATAGGTCTTGTGCCCGTGCGCTTCGGGATCGCGCAGCGCGGTGGCGACCGCCTCGCCGACATCGCCCGCGAACACCGGCTGGAACTTCACGGGCGCGCGCAGGATCGGCACGATCGGCGCGGACACCATGCCCGCAAAGCGATTCACGAACTGATCCTCGCGGCCGAACACGATCGAGGGGCGCAGGATCGTGGCGCCGGGGAAAGCCTGGCGCACGGCGTCTTCGCCCTGCCCCTTGGAGCGCGCATAGGCCGCCGCACCGTGCGCGTCCGCACCGATCGCCGAGACATGAACCAGCGCCTTGGCCCCGGCGCGGGCCGCCGCCTCGGCCACGGCGCGCGCGCCGTCGACATGGATACGCTCCATATTGCCACCCATCACGCCGACCAGATTGACGACCGCATCGGCACCCTCGACCGCGCGGGCGACCGTGTCGGGACGCGCGATGTCGGCGGCCACGAACTGGGTCTGGCCCAGTCCGCCCTGGGTGCGCAGGAAATAGGCCTGGCGCGGATCGCGCTGCGCAATCCGTACGCGCGTCCCGTCCCGCATCAGTTCGCGTGCGACATAGCGGCCCAGAAAGCCCCCGCCGCCGATCAGCGTCACCAGCTTGTTCGTCATGACCGTCCCTATTCGCCAGATTTTTGTGCACCGCCCCTTTGCCCCGCAAAAAAGCCGTTGACAAGGATTCGAACCCTACCCTAAAGGCACACGCCTACCCCGTGCCCAGATGGCGGAATTGGTAGACGCACCAGCTTCAGGTGCTGGCGATCGCAAGGTCGTGGAGGTTCGAGTCCTCTTCTGGGCACCACTTTCCAACATCGGTGGAAAATGTGAGGCGGCTGTCGAAAGACAGCCGCCGACACGTATTTGTCGCGTTGCTTGCCGACTGTTTTCCGAACGACGTGCGCATCCGGCTCTCGATTATACCCGACTATCCGTCGGCTGCGTTGGGGCGATCCCGACCATCGTCAGCACTTGATCCCTCGCCATCGTGCGCGACCCTCGAACGCCGGCGTTTCGGCTGAACCGCCGCGCCATGGTTGCCCTGGCGAATGGAGCGGATCAAAAGGGCCAGCCCGGATGGGCGTCGCCGGTGTCGCGCCGCCGCCCCGCAATGATGATGGACGATCCCGTGACCACCAAAATCTATCTCTCCGCCGATCGCCTGCTGGAGGATTCCTTCCGACTGGCCAATCTGGTCTTCGATTCGGGTTTTCGCCCGACGCATATCGTCGGCATCTGGCGCGGCGGCGCGCCGGTGGGCATCGCGGTCCAGGAATTGCTCGAATATCGCGGGGTGCCCAGCGACCATATCGCGATCCGCACCGCGTCCTATACCGGCATCGACCAGCAGGAGCCGCAGGTCCGCATCTATGGGCTGGGCCATCTGATCGATGTCCTCAACCCGGAGGATCGCCTGCTGCTGATCGATGACGTCTTCGATTCGGGACGCTCGATCCGCGCGGTGTTGCAGGAGCTGAAGGCGCGGTGCCGGAACAACATGCCGCATGAAGCGCGGGTCGCGACCGTCTATTACAAGCCGTCGCGCAACGTGACCGACCTCAAGCCCGACTTCTTCGTCCACGAGACGAACGACTGGCTGATCTTCCCGCACGAGATCAACGGGCTGAGCGAGGAGGAAATCCGCGCGCACAAGCACGGCGCCGCCATCATCCTGCGCTGAAGCGGGCGAATCGGCATTCGAGCCGGTCGCCTGAGCCCATCCCCTGCCATGCGGTCCGGGCGCAGCATAATGGTGGGGAGTCGCCGGTCGCAAAACTGGACCGATCTCTCGCGCCGGGACACCCCTCCGTCAGGGCTTCGCCCTGCCACCTCCCCTTTCAGGAGAGGAATGAGGTGAATGGCGATCGGTCTTGGCGGAGGTCCCGCGTCCTGGCTCGAAAGCACAGCAACACGGACGCGCGGGGGCAGGTCTTGGAATGCGCCTGAGATTTTTGGGAATGTCTGGATGCCCCGTGAGGATTCGAACCTCAATTAACGGAGTCAGAGTCCGTAGTCTTACCTTTAGACGACGGGGCACCGGACAGGGGCGTGCCTCTATGCGGGCCGATCGGGCCTGTCAACCGAAATCCGCGACACGCAAGGCCCGGCGTCTTGTCGCAGCGGCGCCGACCCGCTACCTTGGGATCCAAGCACCGGCGGACGCTCATGTCCGTGACGGATAGAACAGAATAAGCGAGATACGGCGATGGGGGATGTTCCCACCCGAAGGCCGTACCGGCAGGCCAAGCCCCCTGCCCGTTCGGCACCCCCCCGGCCCCAGCGTGGCCGGTGGTCGGATGCGCAGGCCTATGCCGCGCTCGACCTGGGCACCAACAATTGCCGCCTGCTGATCGCGCGGCCGCAGGGCGGCGGCTTTGCGGTCGTCGACGCCTTTTCGCGCATCGTGCGGCTGGGCGAGGGGCTGGCGACGACCGGCCGCCTGTCCGATGCCGCGATCGACCGCACCATCGCTGCGCTGCGCGTGTGCGCCGACAAGCTGAAGCGCCGTAACGTCACCCTGTCGCGCGCGGTCGCGACCGAGGCGTGCCGCCGCGCCGCCAACGGCCCCGCCTTCATCGCGCGCGCGCTGGCCGAGACCGGCATTCACCTCGACATCATCTCGGCCGAGGAAGAGGCGCGCCTCGCCGTGCTGGGCTGCCATGCGCTGATCGAGCCGGGCGAGGACCCCGCGCTGATCTTCGATATCGGCGGCGGTTCGACCGAGCTGGTGCTGGTCGATACGCATGGGCCCGCCCCACGCATCCTCGACTGGCATTCGGCGCCCTGGGGCGTCGTCTCGCTGACCGAAAGCGCGGGCGGCGGCGAGGGCGAGGCCGGGCGGCTGGCCGCCTATGCCAGGATGCGTGCGATCGTCGCGGACAGCTTCGCCGATTTCGGCGCGCGTCTGCCCAAGAAACTGCGCAGCCCCCGGCTGCTGGGCACCAGCGGCACGGTGACGACGCTGGGCAGCGTGCATCTGGGCCTCAGCCATTATGACCGCAACGCCGTCGACGGGCTGATCGTGCCTACGGCCGCGATGCGGGAGATCAGCGCCGACCTGTCGCGCAAGAGCCTGGCCGCGCGCGGCAAGGTGGCGTGCATCGGCCCCGAACGCGCCGATCTGGTGGTGGCGGGCTGCGCCATCCTGGAGACGATATTGGACCTCTGGCCCGCCGAGCGGCTAGGGATCGCCGACCGTGGGATTCGCGAGGGAATCCTGCGCCGATTGATGGGAATCGCCAGACCGTGAGCAGAGGCAATGCAGGGCTGCACCAGCGGGTGCGCACCGCCCGGAAGCGCACCGCCCAATCGACCCGCTGGCTCGAGCGCCAGCTGAACGACCCCTATGTCCGCCGCGCCAAGGCGGAGGGGTATCGCAGCCGCGCGGCCTATAAGCTGATCGAGCTGGACGAACGGTTCGGCTTCCTGCGCGGCAAGAAGCGGGTCATCGACCTGGGGCTGGCGCCGGGCGGCTGGGCGCAGGTGGTGCGGCGGCAGGTTCCCAACGCGGCGGTCGTCGGCATCGACCTGTTGCCGGTCGATCCGATCGACGGCGTGACCATCTTCGAGATGGACTTCATGGACGATGCCGCACCCGACACGCTGATGAACGCGCTGGGCGGCACGCCGGACCTGGTGATGTCGGACATGGCGGCCAACACCGTCGGCCACCCGCAGACCGACGCGCTACGCACCATGGCGCTGGTCGAGACGGCCTTCGCCTTTGCCTGCGACGTGCTCGCGCCGGGCGGGGTGTTCGTGTCGAAGGTCTTCGCGGGCGGTGCCGATTCGCAGCTGGTCGCCGAGATGAAGCGTCACTTCGCGACTGTGAAACACGCCAAGCCGCCGTCGAGCCGCAAGGGTTCAGTGGAATGGTTCGTGGTGGCGCAGGGGTTCAAGGGGCGGAAGGCCGAGGCAGTGGAGGACGATTCGGAGGACTGAGTGCGGGGTGGCTGGAGCCGCTCTCGCGCCATTGCCGCCGCAGCGTTTCCATGATCAACGACCTGATGCCCGACGCGACAATCAAGACGGGACTTGATCAACGTCCCCCCAAAAGTCGCCGGATCAGCGGCCCCTTGATGCTTGGCCTGTTGACCATGCCGTTGGTGTTCGGTTGGTTCCTGGCTCGGCGTGGCTATGCGAACAGCACGAGAATAATCGTCGCTGTCTATGCCTCGCTCGGGCTGGCCGGCTCGATCTTGTCTTCTTGGGGATAGCTGCGTCGTCACATCCCCATCCGGGACAGGTCCCCGCGTCCCCACCCCCGTTCAGCCTGAGCGAAGTCGGAGGCCACGGGATGACGCTCGCGGCAGAGGTGCGGGACGTGCACTTCGACTTCGCTCAGTGCGAACGGAGGTCGGGCCTCACAACAACCCGTTCACCGCCTCCATGAACCGCATCAGGCTGATCGGCTTGGACACGTACGAATCCGCCCCCGCCGCGCGGATGCGGTCTTCGTCGTCGCGGCCCGCATAGGCGGTCACCGCCATCACCGGGATGCGGCGCAGCTCCTCGTCGGCCTTCAGCTCCAGGATCAGCTCATAGCCGGTCACGTGCGGCATCTGGATGTCCATGATGATCAGGTCGGGCTGCGCCTCGCGGGCGTGCGCGACGGCCTCGCGCCCGTCGCGCACCGGCTCGGCGATGAAGCCGTGCGCGCGCAGCAGGTCGCAGAAGAGTTTCAGATTGAGTTCGTTGTCCTCGACAACGAGCACCTTTCTTGTCACGCGGTCTCCACCATTAACGAGGTGACGATAGGCAATGCCCGGACCGGATACAATCGAGCCCGAAATGGCACTGGCGCTACAGGCCCTCATATGGACGCTGCAAAGCCCGTCGCGCGCCGAGCGGCTGCTGGCGCTGACCGGCCTGTCGGTCGAGGAACTGCGCGCCGGGGCCGGACAGCCGGGCGTGCTGGCCGCGATCCTGTCGTTCCTGGAGGGGCATGAGGCCGATCTGATCGCCTGTGCCGACGAACTGGGCGAGGGCCCCGAGTCGCTGGTCGCTGCGCGCCGCGTGCTGGAGGCCGCATGAAGCCGCTGCTGATCTGCGACTGCGACGAGGTGCTCGTCCACATGGTTCGCCATTTCCGCGACTGGCTGGGCGAGGCGCATGACATGGACTTCGCGCTCGACCGGCATGATTTCTTCGGGTCGATGACGCGGCGCGGCGGCGGCGACGCCCCCACCCAGGCCGAGGCCTGGGACCTGCTGCACGGTTTCTTCCCCGGCCAGATGGAGCGCCAGACGCTGGTCCCGCACGCCGCCGAGGCACTGGCGACGTTGGCGGCCCAGGCCGATATCGTCATCCTGACCAACCTGATCGAGGAATGCCGCACGCCGCGAATCGAGCAGCTGGCGCGATTCGGCATCCATCACCGGGTCCAGTGCAATTCGGGGCCGAAGGGCGAGCCGGTGGCCCGGCTGGTCGCCGAGCATGGCCACCCCGTCACCGTCTTCGTCGACGACCTGGCCCAGCATCACGCCTCGGTCGCTGAGCACGCCCCGCAGGTTCACCGGCTGCACATGGTGTCCGAGCCGGAAATGGCGCCGCACGTACCCCCGGCACCGGACGCCCATGCGCGGATCGACGACTGGCAGCAGGCGGAGGCCTGGATCGCCGCACGCTTCGCCGAGGGGCAGCCGGCAGCATCCTGACCCCGCCGCCCGACCCCGCCACCCGACCCCGCCGCTTGACGGCCATGGGCCGGGCGCGCCATGTCTTGCCCCATGACCACCCATATCGATCGCGCGCTCGAGCAGCTCGGCCTCACCCTGCCGGAGGCTGCCGCCCCCGTCGCCGCCTATGTCCCCGTCGTCGAGGCGGGCGGGCTGCTCCACATCTCGGGCCAGCTTCCCTTTATCGACGGGCAGCTCGTCACCGGACGGCTCGGGGAAGGCGTCTCGCTGGAAGACGGGCAGAAGGCGGCGCAGGCGTGCGGCATGATGCTGGTGGCGCAGATCAAGAAGTATCTGAACGGCGACCTGAGCCGTGTTGCGCGCATCGTGAAGCTGGGCGTATTCGTGAACTCCGCCGCCGACTTTACCGACCAGCCCAAGGTCGCCAACGGCGCGTCGGAGCTGATGGCCTCGCTGTTCGGCGAAGCCGGGCGTCACGCCCGCTCGGCGGTCGGCGTGCCGGTCCTGCCGCTGGGCGCGGCGGTGGAAGTCGACGCGATCGTCGCGCTGGTTTGATTTTTCCGGCGGGTGGGTTGCGGGTGAGTTGCCCGTGGCCTGCCCTCCCCCATCCCCTCCCGCCTGCGGGAGGGGCGTGTTCCTTGGCAGAGGTGGTACTCCGACCCTAACCTCTTGCCGCTCCCCTCCCGCAGGCGGGAGGGGATGGGGGAGGGCCTAGCCACAAGCGAACCACCCGCGCCCCCCTTGTCCCATCCCACCCCAAACCGCATATCCCCCAGCGATGAGCACCGCCGTCGCACGCATCCTGTCCGGCGTCGCCGCCCTGTCCCCCGAGCAGTGGGACGCCTGCGCCGGTACCGCCAACCCTTTCGTCAGCCACGCCTTTCTAAGCGCGCTGGAGACATCACACAGCGTCGGCGGCCGATCGGGCTGGACGCCCGCCCCGATCGTCATCGACGGCGCCGACGGCCAGCCCGCCGCCATCGCCCCCGCCTATCTGAAGGCGCACAGCCAGGGCGAATATGTCTTCGACCAGGGGTGGGCCGATGCCTGGGAGCGGGCGGGGGGACGCTATTATCCCAAGCTCCAGATCGCCTCGCCCTTCTCGCCCGTGCCAGGCCCCCGCCTGCTGCTGCGCGACTCGTCCCTCGCCCCCGCGCTGATCGCCGCGATCGAGGCGGTGACCGACCAGAACGAGCTGTCCTCGGCGCACGTCACCTTCGTCTCCCCCGACCAGCTGCCGCATTTCGAGGCGGCGGGCTGGCTGATCCGCGAGGGCGTGCAGTTTCACTGGCGCAATGACGGCTATGTCCGCTTCGACGATTTCCTGGACGCGCTCGCCAGCCGCAAGCGCAAGGCGATCCGCAAGGAGCGCGCCGCCGCCGTCGAGGGGCTGACTATCCGCCACCTGACCGGGACGGAGATCCGCTCCGAGCACTGGGACGCCTTCTGGACATTCTATCAGGACACCGGAAGCCGCAAATGGGGCCGCCCCTATCTGACCCGCGCCGCGTTCGACCGGATCAGCGAGCAGATGGGCGACAAGGTGCTGTTGATCCTGGCGGAGCGCGACGGGATGCCGATCGCGGGCGCGCTGAACCTGATCGGCGCCGACACGCTGTACGGCCGCTATTGGGGCGCGATCGAGGAGGTGCCCTTCCTCCATTTCGAGCTTTGCTATTACCAGGCGATCGACGCCGCCATCGCGCGTGGTTTGGCGACGGTTGAAGCGGGGGCGCAGGGCGAGCACAAGCTGGCGCGCGGCTATGCCCCCGTGGCGACCTTCTCGGCGCACTATATTCCCCACCCCGCCTTCCGCCAGGCGGTCGCCGAATTCGTCGCGCGTGAGCGCGAGGCGATCGCAGCGGAAAGCGACTATCTGGGTGAGCTGACGCCGTTCCGGCGGGGTTAGGCCTAGTGCTTAGTCGTCCTGGTCCGCCGTCGCCTTGCGCCGGGCGGGCGCGCGCTTGTCGTCGTCGGGCGAAGGCTGGCTGAGCACTTCATAGGCCGCCGGGTCGATGATCGGGCGGCGATCGTCGATTCGGTAGAGCACGCTGTCCCCGGCCCGCCAGATCGGCGTCAGCCCGCGTGTCAGGCTCTCGTCATAACGCGGCGCATGAACCAGCCAGACATAATCGAAGGCATCGCGCGGCAGCAGCTTCAGCGCGGTGTCCACCGGCCGCCACCATTGCCCGCGACAGCGCCGCTGGGTCACGATCTCCGAGGGATCATGCGCGAACCGCTTGGCCGGGGCATAGCGCACGGTCAGCAACTGGCCGCCCGCCATGGACCATTGGTCGTTGGCATAGGCCAGCTTGCGCTCCAGCGCGAGGCCCGCGACATGCTCCAACCGGCTCGACGGCCAGACATCGGCGCAATATCGACGTCCGACAAAGGTCAGCAACCGCGCGCGCGGCGGCACATGATCGAGCGCGCTCAGCACCCGATCATAATCGTTGCTGTACATCACATAGCTGACCGTGGCTGCCGCGATCCGGACACCGAAGAACGCCAGCCCCACCACCGCCAGCGTCGAGGCCCCGCGCAGCGACAGCCCGCGCCGGGAGCGCAACGCGATCAGCGCGATGGCCAGGACATAGGGCGCCAGACGCATATCGGCATAGGCCGATCCGAACACGATCCGCGGCAACAGGATATAGACGACCGCCAGGAACGCCGCCGACAGCACCAGATTGCGCGAATATTCGACCCGCTCGTCGCGCACGCCCTTCAGCAGCACCAGGAACAGCACCGTCACCGAGGCCAGGTCGAACGCCATCCAGCGATCGCGCAGCACCATCGTGACCCAGTTGATCTTCCAGCGCCAGTTGAACCAGTCGCCGGTCTTGCCGGTGACGTCCGCCCCCGAGCGCCACAGCACCATCAGCACCATGGGCAGCGCCAGCGGGATACAGCCCAGCCCGGCATGGAAGGCCGACTCCGCCCAGCCCCGGACGCCGCGTGCGCCCTTGGCACGGCGGATATCATGCTGGCGGATCAGTTCGGCCGAAAAGGCCAGCACGCCCAGCACGCCCCAGCCAAAGGTATGCGCAACCCACAACAGGCAGGACAGCGGCACGAACAGCACCGCGCGCAACCGCACCGCGCCCAGCCGCCCCATGCGCAGCCAGAGCGCGAACAGGTTCAGCGCCAGCGCCATCGCCAGCGCGAAGTTCACGAATCCGAACTGGAACGGATAGCTATAGGCCAGCGGCAGCGCGAACAATGCGGTCGCGGGAATACGCCCCTGTACTTCCCGCGCGATCCACAGGAGTCCGGTCACGGTCAGCACCGGGATCGCCATCACGATCAGCTTGACCGCCAGCTCCAACCCGAAGATCGGCGCCAGCGGCTCGATCAGCAGGTCGATGCCCAGATTGCCGATCATCTGCCACTCGAACCGGTACCACGCCGCCAGCCAGGGCTGGTTGGCATATTCCAGCTGGACCCGGTACCGCCCCATATGTCCCGGCAGGTCGACCAGCGGCGGCACGGTCGGCCAGATCAGCGGCAGCGCCGCGAGCAGCGCCATCGCCGCCACGAACCACCGCGTCTGCCACCAGTTGAGCTTTCCCCCATTCATGCCGCCGGGCCTAGCGGATCGAAGGGGGCAAGGACAAGACGAACGCAGCATACGCTGCGGCGAGCCGTTGCGGGTGCCGCGAAGGTCATCCCATGGCCTTCGACTGCGCTCAGGCGGAACGGCGGTTGGGGAGCGGGGCAAGCGCGCCGGGCCTATGCCCCACCCTCCGTTCGCACCGAGCGAAGTCGAAGGCCACGCCCCGCCCTCGCCACCCGCTCCGGCAACCCCCACGAAAAGGGGCGGACAGGTTGCCCCGCCCGCCCCCTCGTCCGTCGAACCCGAGCCGGATCAGCCCTGGTCGCGACGCCCCAGCAGGCGCAGGCGCAGCGCGTTGAGCTTGATGAAGCCCGCCGCGTCGCGCTGGTCGTACGCGCCCTGATCGTCCTCGAAGGTGACGACCTTTTCCGAATACAGGCTGTAGGGCGACTTGCGGCCGGTGACGGTCGCCTGGCCCTTGTACAGCTTCAGGCGGACGGTGCCGGTCACCTTTTCCTGGCTGTAGTTGACGGCGGCCTGCAGCATTTCGCGCTCCGGCGAGAACCAGAAACCGTTATAGACCAGCTCGGCATAACGCGGCGCCAGTTCGTCCTTCAGGTGCGCGGCGCCGCGGTCGAGCGTGATCTGCTCGATACCCCGGTGCGCCATCGCATAGATGGTGCCGCCCGGCGTCTCGTACATGCCGCGGCTCTTCATGCCGACGAAGCGGTTCTCGACCAGGTCGAGGCGGCCGATGCCATGCTTGCGGCCCAATTCGTTCAGCTTGGTCAGCAGCGTGGCGGGCGAACACGCCTCACCATTCAGCGCGACGCCGTCGCCACGCTCGAAATCGATGGTGATCGTCTCGGGGAGATCGGGCGCGTCTTCCGGATTGACCGTGCGCGAATAGACGTAATCGGGGACCTCATCCCACGGATCCTCAAGCACCTTGCCCTCGGACGAGGTGTGCAGCAGGTTCGCGTCGGTCGAGAAAGGCGCCTCGCCGCGCTTGTCCTTCGACACCAGGATCTGGTGCGCCTCGGCGAACTCGATCAGCTTGGTGCGGCTGGTCAGGTCCCACTCGCGCCACGGCGCGATGACCTTGATGTCGGGGTTCAGCGCGTAATAGCCCAGCTCGAAGCGGACCTGGTCATTGCCCTTGCCGGTCGCGCCGTGGCTGACCGCGTCGGCGTTCACCATCTTGGCGATCTCGATCTGGCGCTTGGCGATCAGCGGCCGCGCGATCGAGGTGCCGAGCAGATACGTGCCCTCGTACAGCGCATTGGCGCGCATCATCGGGAAGACGTAATCCTTGACGAACTCCTCGCGCAGGTCGTCGATGAAGATGTGATCGGGCTTCACGCCCGCCATCTCCGCCTTCTTGCGCGCGGGCTCCAGCTCTTCGCCCTGGCCCAGATCGGCGGTGAAGGTCACGACCTCGCAGTTGTAATGCTGCTGCAGCCACTTGAGGATGACGCTGGTGTCGAGGCCGCCCGAATAGGCGAGGACGACGCGCTTGATATCTTCGCTCACGGCAAAGTCCTTCGAAGAGGGGATGGATTTGTCCCGGCCCCTATGCGCTGTCGCGGCCCCACGCAACCTTCGCTTGGGTTCGTTCATTGCGGCGACAGCCAAAGGCCGTCAGGAGCGGTCGGGATGACCCGTTCAGGAGTTTGCCGCATGACCCGTTTCCTCCTCACCGGCCTGATCGCCGCGACCCTTGCCGTGCCCGCCATGGCACAGGACACCCGCGCGTCGGCCGCCGCCAAATTCTCGCGCGAGTTCAAGGCACGCGACACCAACCATGACGGCGTGCTGACCAAGGCCGAGGTGAAGGCCGCGATCATGCGCATGGGCAACGGCCAGAAGAAGCTCGACGACGTCCATGCCGCACGGCTGGCCGACCTGTGGTTCGCCAAGGCCGACGCCAACAAGGACGGCAAGGTGACCGAGGCCGAGGCCCAGGCGCTGCTGTCGCGCACGTTCGACGAATATGAGGCGGCCAAGGCGGCACAGGCCCAGGCGCGGCCCGCCGGTCCGGCGGCGGGACTAAAGGGGCGGTAACGGGGCCTCACCCTCCTGACCCCAGTTCCGCCTATCCCTTCCTCCGTTCCGCCTGTCCCCCAACCTTCGTCCACACCGAGCGAAGTCGCAGTGCACGGGAGAGCGTTCGCGGCGAGGACATGGCGTGACCTTCGACTTCGCTCAGGCTGAACGGAGGGTGGGGATTTCCCTACCCTCCTGGCGAGGACCGGAATCCTCCCCCACCCCACACACAAAAAAGGCCCGGTGCGTTGCCGCACCGGGCTTAGGTCGTCCGCAGGAGGAACGTCGTGGGGTGCGGGGGTTCTGTGCGCCCCCGCTCCCGATTAGTTGTAGGCGCGTTCGCCGTGCTCGCCGAGGTCGAGGCCTTCCTGCTCGACTTCCTTCGAGACCCGCAGGCCGGTCAGGGCCTTGGCGACGAACATCGCGATGACGGTGCCGATGGTAGCCCAGACGATGGTGGTGGCGACCGCCCCCAGCTGGACCAGCAGCTTGGCCCCCATGTCGTAATCGGCCGCACCCGGACCGCCCAGCGAGGGCGAATAGACCACCGCCGTGCCGATCGCGCCGATCATGCCGCCGATGCCGTGGACACCAAAGGCGTCGAGCGCATCGTCATAGCCGAGCTTGGGCTTCAGGACCGACACGGCATAGAAGCAGACCACGCTGGCGATGGCGCCCAGCACGATCGCCCCGAACGGCCCCGAATTGCCCGCCGCCGGGGTAACGGCGACCAGACCCGCGACGATGCCCGAGCAGAAGCCCAGCGCCGAACCCTTGTGACCCGCAACCCGCTCGGCCAGCATCCAGGCCAGGCCACCGGCCGCGGTCGCGACGAAGGTGTTGATCATCGCCAGCCCCGCCGAGCCATTGGCCTCCAGCGCGGAACCCGCGTTAAACCCGAACCAGCCGACCCACAGCAGGCCGGTGCCGACCCCGGTCAGCGTCAGCGAGTGCGGCGGCATCGGCGTGGTGGGGTAGCCCATGCGCTTGCCCAGGATGAGGGCGGCGACCAGCGCCGAGACACCGGCGTTGATGTGCACCACGGTGCCGCCCGCAAAGTCGAGCGCACCCGCCTTGAAGAACAGGCCCGACGATGCCCACACCATGTGCGCGATCGGCAGATAGACGATGGTCAGCCACACCGCGGTAAAGGCCGTGACCGCCGAAAACTTCATCCGCTCGACCACCGAGCCCAGCACCAGCGCAGCGGTGATCGCGGCGAAGGTCATCTGGAAACAGATGAAGACATATTCGGGGATCTCGACACCGGCGGTGAAGGTCGCCGCCTGGCTGGCGGGCGTGACGCCCTTCAGGAACGCCTTGCCCAGACCGGAGACGAAGTTGGACGCGCCCCCCGACACGTCCGGCCCGAAGGCGACGCTATAGCCGTACATCACCCAGATCAGCATCGCGAGGCAGGCCGCCGCGCCGATCTGCGTCATGGTGGCCAGCATGTTCTTCGCGCGGGTCAGGCCGCCATAGAACAACGCCAGGCCGGGCAGGATCATCATCATGACCAGCACGGTCGAGGTGAGCATCCAGGCGGTATCGCCCTTGTTCACGGTCGCAGCGGGTGCGGCAGTGGCCGGCGACTGGAGCGCCGCGGCATCCTGCGCCCAGGCGGGCAGCGCGACGAACAGCGTCAGGCCGAGGCCCGCCGCGCCGGTCGCCAATTTGGTGACATGCTTCATCGAAATCCCCCCTCTCAGAGCGCCGAATCGTCGGTTTCGCCGGTGCGGATGCGCACGGCCTGGCCGACATCGAGCATGAAGATCTTGCCGTCGCCGATCGCGCCGGTGTTGGCGGCGGCCTGGATCGATTCGACGACACGGTCGGCGATCTCGGACGCGCAGACGACCTCGATCTTGATCTTGGGCACCATGTTGGTGCTGTATTCGGCGCCGCGATAGATTTCGGTCTGGCCCTTCTGCCGCCCGAACCCCTTCACCTCGGTCACCGTCATGCCCGCCACGCCCAAGGTCGTCAGCGCTTCGCGCACCTCGTCGAGCTTGAACGGCTTGATGATAGCGATGATCAGCTTCACCTGCGCCCCCTTTGCGTTACTCGGAAGCTATCAGTGCAAGGGGTATGCCAGTTTACGTTTCCGTGACTCTTCAGGGGAGCGGCCATGGAGGGCGGATCGGATCACCCCTTTTTGCGCATCAAAAAGACAGCAGATCGCGGCCTCTGCCTAAATTTCGGGCAGAGGTTCGGAGCAAAGCCGCGTCCCGCCGGTTTGCCTTTCAGGCAAAGGAAGGGAGCCCATCATGGCCGACATATCCGGCGAACCGCTGGCGGGAACGGTGGCCGACGCCTTGGCCGAACGGGGAGAGGCGGATATCATGTCGATCCTTTGGCTGGGTATGGCCGCGGGGCTGCAGATCGGGTTCGGCGGCATCGCCTATCTGGTCGCAAGCGCCGGAATGCCCTCCCATGCGGGAGCGACGCATCTGCTGGCCGGACTCGCCTTTTCCGCCGGACTGATGCTGGTGATGGTGACGGGCACGCATCTGTTCACCGGTCATGCGATGCTGTCGCTTCCCCGTGCGCAAAACCGCGTCACAGGCATGGGCCTGGCCAAGGCATTGGGCCTGGTATGGTGCGCCAATCTGGCCGGTAGCCTGATCGTCGTCGTCCTGTTCGTCGCGGCGGGTGGCGCGGAGGCGGTGGACGGCGCGGTCGCGACCGTCGCGCGCGCGACCGCCATGGCGAAGGTCGCCAAGTCGAGCGGCACGCTGATCGCCTCGGGCGTCCTTGCCAACATGCTGGTATGCCTCGCCGTCTGGATGGCAAGCGGGGCGGGATCGGTCTCAGGCAAGATCGTCGCGGTGATCGCGCCCGTCACCCTGTTCGTCGCCGCAGGGTTCGAGCATTCGATCGCGAACATGACGTTGTTGCCGCTGGGCCATGCGCTCGATCCGGCCAGCGTACCGATCGCGGGCATCGCGCACAATCTGGCGCTGTCGACGCTGGGCAACCTGATCGGCGGCGGCGCGATCGCGCTGTTGCTGGGGGCGGGGCATGGGGCTTTGGATAAGCGAGCCTGATTCCGCCCCGGGAAGGGGAGGTGACAGCGCGAAGCGATGACGGAGGAGGCTTTCTCCCCCTTGCGGGGAGGATTTTACGCCGCCAGCGCGGTTCCACCGACCGTCAGCCCTTCGACCAGCAGCGTCGGTTGACCGACCCCGGCGGGGACGCTCTGCCCGCCCTTGCCGCACACGCCCACGCCTTCATCGAGCGCGAAGTCGTTGCCGATGCCCGTCACCTTGGTCAGCACGCTGGGCCCGTCGCCGATCAGCGTCGCGCCCTTGATCGGCGCACCCAGCTTGCCATTCTCGATCCGATACGCCTCGGTGCAGGAGAAGACGAACTTGCCCGACACGATATCCACCTGGCCGCCGCCGAACGACTTGGCGAAGATGCCGTTCTTGACGCGCGACAGCAGTTCGGCCGGGTCGTCCTGGCCGCCCTTCATGAAGGTGTTGGTCATGCGCGGCATCGGCGCATGGGCAAAGCTCTCGCGGCGGCCATTGCCGGTGGGGTCGACGCCCATCAGCCGCGCGTTGAGCCGGTCCTGCATATAACCCTTCAGGATACCGTCCTCGATCAGCACGACCTCGCGCGTCGGCGTGCCCTCGTCATCGATCGACAGCGAGCCGCGCCGATCGGCCAGGCTCCCGTCATCGACCACCGTGACGCCGGGCGCCGCGACCCGTTCGCCGATGCGCCCCGAAAAGGCCGAGGTGCCCTTGCGGTTGAAGTCGCCCTCCAGCCCGTGCCCGATCGCCTCGTGCAGCAACACGCCCGGCCAGCCCGGCCCGAGCAGCACGGTCATCTCGCCCGCAGGAGCGGCGACCGAGTCGAGATTGACCAAAGCCTGGTTCAGCGCGACATCGATACCGCGCTCCCAAGTCTCGCGCGCGACCAGCCGATCGTAAAGATAGCGCCCGCCGATCCCGAAGCTGCCCGTCTCGCGCCGCCCATTCTGCTCGACCACCACCGAGATGTTCAGTCGCACCAGCGGCCGCACATCGGTGGCGACGAAGCCGTCGGCGCGGACGATCTCGACCACGCTCCAGCTGCCCGACAGGCCGACCGACACCTGCACCACGCGCGGATCGCGCGCACGCGCGGCGGCGTCGATCGTCTGGCAGAGCGACACCTTCTCGGCAAAGGGGATCAGGTCGAGCGGATCGGTCCCGGTATACAGGTGCCGGTTGGTCCCCTGCGGCGGGGGGGATGCAGCGCCCTTGGCCGGGTCGATCAGCGCCATGGTCTGCGCGGCGCGCCGGATGGCGGCTTCGGACAGTTCGTTGGCGTGGGCGAAGGCGGTCATCTCACCCGACACCGCGCGCAGGCCGAAGCCGGAATGCGTGTCGTAGGCGGCGGTCTTCAGCCGTCCGTCGTCGAAGCCGAACGCTTCGGAGCGCTTATACTGGAGGTAGAGTTCGCCATCGTCTGCGCGCGACAGGGCGCTGGCGGTGAGGCGCAGCGCGGCGTCGGGGTCCAGCGTGTCGCGGTACAGGAACGAGCGGGGGGCGGGGGCGGTCATCTTGGGGATATAGGATGCCGCGCGGAGGTTTGAAACTCCAAGCCGCTCCACCCCTCTTCTTCTCCCCTCCCGCCGGCGGGAGGGGTCAGGGGAGGGCAAGGTGTCTCACCGAGACCAGCGCCTGTGGCTTTCCCTCCCCCATCCCCCCGCCTGCGGGAGGGGCGTGAGTCTCAATAGCGTGAGGGCTTAACGCCCGGCGCCGTCGCCATGATCGGGCAACGTCGCCTGGTCCGCGCCGTCCGCCGCGCCACCGATCAGCACGAAACGGCGATCGCAATACCCGCAATCGACATAGCCAGTCTCGTCGATCTGCAACCACACGCGCGGATGGCCGAGCGCGGCGCCGCCCGGAATGTCGGTGGCACCGTCGCAAGCGACGCGGGTCTGGGTGACGCGGGTGATTTCAGGCGGCGGCAACATAGGCCTGCGCGATAGCAAGGCGTGCGCCTACGTGCAATTGCCGAAAACCGGCTTGGCCTGCTGCCCGCACGGGCCTATCGCTGGGCCCATGACCGCCACCACAGAAGCCGCCATTTCGATCCAGGGCATCGCCAAGACCTATCAGGGCGGCAAGCGCGCGCTCGACGGGGTCAGCTTCGACGTGCCACGTGGCCAGATCTTCGGGCTGCTGGGGCCGAACGGCGCTGGCAAGTCGACGCTGATCAACATTCTGGCGGGCTTGGTCATGAAGACGGAAGGCTCGGCGTCGATCTGGGGCTTCGACATCGACCAGCATCCGCGCAACGCCAAGGCGTCGATCGGCATCGTCAATCAGGAGATCCTGTTCGATCCGTTCTTCACCCCGCTGGAGACGCTGGAGATCCAGGGCGGGCTGTACGGCGTGCCCAAGGCGCAGCGGCGGTCGATGGAATTGCTGCGCGCGGTCCATCTGGAGGACAAGGCCAACGCCTATTCGCGCACTTTGTCCGGCGGCATGAAGCGGCGCCTAATGGTCGCCAAGGCGATGGTCCATTCGCCGCCAGTGCTGGTCCTCGACGAGCCGACGGCGGGTGTCGATATCGAGCTTCGCCAGCAGCTCTGGGCCTATGTCCGCTCGCTCAACGAACGGGGCGTGACGGTGGTGCTGACCACCCATTACCTCGAAGAGGCCGAGGAGCTGTGCGACCGGATCGCGATCATCAACCACGGCCGCCTGGTCGCCAACGAGCCGACCCGCGAACTGGTCGGCAAGGCACAGGAAAAGATCGTCGCCGTGACCGTCGACCGCGATGTGGCGGCGGTGCCCGACCATAGCAGCTTCGGCAAGATCACGCTGAAGGGCAGCCGCACGCTGGAGATCACCTATGCCAAGGACAAGGTGAATGCGGGCCAGGTGCTGGCGGCGGTGCAGGCGGACGGGTACGGGATCGTCGATGTCTCGACCAAGGAAGCCGATCTGGAAGACGTGTTCCTGTCGCTGACGCGAAGCGTGGCGGTCTAAGGATTCCCTTCGACTTCGCTCAGCCGGAACGGGGTTCTGGGGAGAAGAAATTTTTGTGTTCGCGCGGAGGCGCGGAGAACGCGGAGGTGTACCGCTCCGCTTATTCTACGGTCCACCCCAACAGGCCGTCATAAGTAAGGGATGCGCTATCCGCGCACCGAACACCTCCGCGTTCTCCGCGCCTCCGCGCGAACCTAAATATTCCAACCTCCGTTCAGGCTGAGCGAAGTCGAAGCCCACGCCCCGCCCTCACCGCTCCGCCGGAACCCGCTCCAGCACCCAGTCCTGGCTGACCACGATGATCGAGCGCACCGGCCGCCCATCGGCATCGCGTGAAGGATCGTAGCGATAGCGTTGCTCGATCAACCGGCACGTCGTCTCGTCCAGCGCGGCGTTGCCGCTGCTCTGGGTCACGACGCAGCCGCTGACCCGGCCGTCGACATTGACGAAATAGCGCACCGTCACGCTGCCGCTCGCGCCCACTTCGGCGGCCGCTTCGGGATAGTCCGAGTTCCGGATTCGCCCCTTGATCCGGCGCGGCGGCGTCTCGTCGCCGTAACCGTCCCCATCGCCCGAGCCGCCGCTGCCCGTGCCGTTGCCGAACCCGCCCGCCCCGGTGCCGGGGCCGGGCCGATCGGAGGCGCCCTGGGTCGCCTGCACGCCAGTGCCCGCCACCGGCGCGACGACGACCGGCGAGACCGGGGGCAGCACGACGACCGGCGGCGGTGCGACGATCTCGGTCGCCTGCGAGCGGATATTGGGCGGCGCGGCCGCCCCGCGCGGGCGGTGGCTGGGGATACGCTTGGGCTGGATGCGCGGCGGCGGCGGGGGTGCGGGCGGGCGCACGTCGAAGCTGTTCAGCGCCTCGGTCGCCACCGGCAGCGACGGCGCGAAGCCCAGCCCGACGACCAGCGCATACCCCAGCGCGCCCGCGATCACCGCCGTGGGAATGCCTGCGCGCAGACGGTCGCGCCAATCGGGCCGGGCCAGCGTCATGGCCAAGAGGTGGGAATGGCGGCCCGGTGCGGCAAGGCGTTACCCCCTGTCCCAACCCCCTCGACCGTGCCAGAGGGTACGCCATGTACCCCGCGCCTGAAGGAGCCCGCGCATGACCGAATCCGATATCCTGATCGTCGGATCGGGCGCGGCCGGGCTGACCGCCGCCCTCAACCTCGCCGACCGGTTCAAGGTCACCGTCCTCGCCAAGGGCAAACTGAACGAGGGCTCGACCGCCTGGGCGCAAGGGGGGATCGCCGCCGTCCTCGAACCCGGCGACACGTTCGACAGCCATATCGAGGACACGATGGTCGCGGGCGCGGGCCTGAACGACCGCGCCACCGTCGAGTTCGTGGTCGAAAACGCGCCCGCCGCGATCGAACGGCTCCAGAAGCTGGGCGTGCCCTTCGCGACCGAGGGCAATATGCTGCACCTGACGCGCGAGGGCGGCCATTCGCACCGGCGGATCGTCCATGTCGCCGACGCGACCGGCTGGGCGGTGCTCGACGCGCTGCTGAAGGCGGCGGACGCGCATCCCAACATCACCATGGTGCCCGATCAGGTCGCGATCGACCTGGCGACCAGCCGTCACGAGATGCGCTATTCGGGTGCTGGCCATGTCTGGGGCATTTATGCCGTCGACCGGCGGACGGGGGGCGTCGTCGTGCACAAGGCGCGCGCGACGATCCTGGCGACCGGCGGGGCGGGCCGCACCTATCAATTCTCGACCGCGCCCAAGGGCGCGACCGGCGACGGCATCGCCATGGCCTGGCGTGCGGGCGCGCGGGTGTCGAACATGGAATTCATGCAGTTCCACCCGACCTGCCTCTACAACACCCAGGTCAAGAATTTCCTGATCACCGAGGCCGTTCGCGGCGAAGGCGGCCATTTGAAGATCCCCGAGACCGGCCACCGTTTCATGCCCGATCTCGACCCGCGCGCCGAGCTGGCGCCGCGCGACATCGTGGCGCGCGCGATCGACCATGAGATCAAGCGGCTGGGCCTGGATTACGTCCATCTCGACATCAGCCACCAGTCGCCCGCCTTTGTCCGCGAGCATTTCCCCAACATCCACGAGAAGCTGCTGTCGCTGGGCATCGACATGACGGTGCAGCCGATCCCGGTCGTCCCCGCTCAGCATTATACCTGCGGCGGCGTGATCGTGGACCGTGACGGACGCACCGACCTGCCCGGCCTCTATGCGGCGGGCGAAGTCACCCAGTCTGGCCTGCACGGCGCGAATCGCCTCGCCTCCAACTCGCTGCTCGAATGTTTCGTCTATGGCGAGGCGTGTGCGAACCATATTGCGCAGCATTGGGACGAGCTGCCCCCGCCACCCGCCATCCGCCCTTGGGACGAAAGCCGCGTCACCGATTCGGACGAAGAGGTGGTCATCAAGCAGAACTGGACCGAAATCCGCCGCTTCATGTGGAATTATGTCGGCATCGTGCGCACCACCAAGCGGCTGGAGCGGGCGCAGCATCGCATCCGGATGCTGACCGACGAGGTGAACGACTATTACGGCCATTTCCGCGTCACGCCCGACCTGATCGAGCTGCGCAACCTGCTCCAGACCGCCGAGCTGATCGTCCGTTGCGCGCTCCACCGCAAGGAAAGCCGGGGGCTGCACTATACGCTGGATTACCCAGAGACTCTGGACGAGGCGGTCGACACGATCCTGATCCCCTGACTCCAATTCCTCCCCTTGCAGGGGAGGAATTGACAGGGTTTCGCGCTTTACCGCGCCCGTGCGGCCGTTCGTCGCAAGCCCTGTGCGGGGGGATTTCCCCCACCCGGTCAACACGTAAGGATGCCCGGGTGTAGCGGGGTACGGTGGTGACGAAGCGAGTAGCGAACGGTGGGCCGCGTATTGGGTCCGTCGCAATTCTGTTGGCCCTGGCGGCGTGCGGCACGGACACGCGCCCCGGCGCGACCGCCTATACCCCCAGCGCACCCGAGCCGCAGGTCGCGGTATCGATGCCGCTGCCCCCGCCCCGCCCCAGCCGCGCGCCGTCCGCCCCCGCCGGGCTGGTCGGCACGATCAACCGCCTGTCCGCCGGTTTTACGGGCAAGAAGGGTATCGCTGTCCGCGCGGTCGACGACGGCTGGACGGTCGAGGTCGGCGGGCGCCAGCGCCTGCCGCAGCAATCCGTCTCCAAGCTGTGGGTCGCGATCACCCTGCTCGATTTGCGCGATCAGGGCCGTGCCCGGCTGGACGAGCCGATCGTCGTGCGCCGCGAGGACATCACCCTGTTCCACCAGCCGATCGCGATGCTGGTCAAGGGCGACGGATACCACACTACGGTCGGCGAACTGCTGACCCGCGCGCTGACCCAGAGCGACAACACCGCCAACGACCGGCTGCTGACCTATGTCGGCGGGCCGCAGGCGGTGCGCACGATGATCGCCAACAAGCGGCTGGGCGATATCCGCTTCGGCCCCGGCGAGAGATTGCTTCAGGCGAAGACCGCCGGGCTCACCTGGCAACCCGCCTTTGCGATGGCGGGGGCGTTCCAGGCGGCGCGCAACCGGCTCGACCCGGCAGCGCGAGCGGCGGCGCTCGACGCCTATGTCAGCGATCCGCCCGATGGCGCGGCGCCCATCGCCATCGCCGATGCGCTGGCCCGACTGGCACGCGGCGAATTGCTGTCGGAGACCTCGACCCGCATCTTGATCGACACGATGGAGGCCTCGCGCACCGGCCACGCGCGCCTTCGCGCCGCCGTGCCGTCAGGGTGGACGATCGCGCACAAGACCGGCACCGGCCAGGACCTGGGCCGCCGCAATGCGGGCTTCAACGATGTCGGCCTGCTGACCGCCCCCGACGGCCGGCGCTTCGCCATCGCGGTGATGATCGGCGACACGACCGAGGATATCCGCAAGCGCCAGTTGCTGATCCAGAATGTCGCCGCAGCGGTGGCCGATGCGGCCGGGCCGCCGAGGGGGCCGGTGGCGGTGGCGAACTGAGTGTTACGATTAGCCGGTTTCATCTAGATTTTGACATCCAGGTTCTCGACAAGAGCGGCTACACGCCAATATTCTACGCCTGCCAGCTCTTCGCTGGCATGGAACCTCGAATATGATGCTTATTGTCGCTCTTGCCCTTCAGATTTCGACTAGCGGCCTGCCTAGCGACTCGACCGAGGGATGCATTGACAAAGATGGCACGACTGCCCTGTCTTCATGCTATTCAGAACATGCCGATGCCTGGCAAAAAAGGCTAGATGCCGCTTATCCAGCGACCCTCAAATTTGTTAAAGAGCCACAACGCAACGCTTTACGCCTGGCACAATTGGCCTGGCTAAAATATCGCGATGCGACTTGTAAATTTTATAATCTGACCCCTGGGAGCATTCATTACATTCAGGGCGCCTACTGCATGTTGGATTTAAATCGGCGTAGAGCGCTTGAACTAGAAGATTTCATTCTTCCGTAACGCGAGGGGCGTTAGACGACCGCCGGTCGCTGGCTCCATAAAAAAGCGGATCGTTCGCTTCCACATATTCTAATCACTCGCTGCTTTTCGCATCTCGCCACAGCCACCCCTGAGGCGTCAACGACACACGTCCCTCAAGCGTGGCCCATCCGCCACAGCCCTGAAAAACCGCTAACATCAGGGGCTATTTCCCCTCCCCGGCATCCGCTAAACCGCGCGGATCATGCCCCATCTCTATCTCGTCGACGGCTCCGGCTATATCTTCCGTGCCTATCACCGCCTGCCGCCGCTGACGAACAAGCATGGCGAGCCGGTGGGGGCGGTCTATGGCTATACCACCATGCTCTGGAAGCTGGTGGACGAGATCAACGCCGCCGACGGGCCGACCCATATGGCGGTGGTACTCGACAAGTCGTCCAAGACCTTCCGCAACGAGATGTACGACCAGTATAAGGCGCACCGGCCCCCGCCCCCGCCCGATCTGGTCCCCCAATTCCCGATGATCCGCGACGCCACCCGCGCCTTCTCGCTGCCTTGCATCGAGGAGATGGGGCTGGAGGCCGACGACCTGATCGCCTGTTATGCCCGCGCCGCACTGGCGCAGGGGTGGCAGGTCACGATCGTGTCAGGGGACAAGGACCTGATGCAGCTGGTCGAGGATGGCAGCCTCGACATGCTCGACACGATGAACAATCGCCGTCTGGGTGAGGCGTATGTCGTCGAAAAGTTCGGCGTCGGCCCGAAGCAGTTGGGCGATGTGCTGGCGCTGATGGGCGACAGCGTCGACAATGTGCCGGGCGTGCCGGGCGTGGGCCCGAAGACCGCCTCCAAGCTGATCGTCGAGCATGGCGACCTGGAATCCGTCCTCGCCGCCGCGCCCGAGATGAAGAAGGGCAAGCTTCGCGACAACCTGATCGAACATGCCGACAATGCCCGGCTGTCGAAGCGGCTGGTCACGCTGGAATGCAATGCGCCGCTGCCGCAGCCGCTGGAGGAACTGGCGCTGCATCCGACCATCCCGGATGCGCCGCTGCGCGCGTTCCTGGAGCATCACGGCTTCCGCTCGCTGATCGCCAAGATGGGCCAGATCACCGACGATACCGCCCCCGCCGCCGCCGCCGGAGAAACTGCCCCGTCCGCGCCGATGGACGATGACGAGCCGTGCAATCTCGACGGCTATATCACCGTGCAGGACCTGGAGACGCTTGACCAGTGGGTGGCCGAGGCGCGCCATCAGGGCTTTATCGCGATCGACACCGAGACCAGCTCGACCGATGCGACCCAGGCCGAACTGGTCGGGGTCAGCCTGTGCCTCGCGCCCAACAGGGCGTGTTATATTCCGCTCGGTCATGGCGGCAGCGACCTGTTGTCCGAAATGCCGGTGCAGATCCCGGTCGGGCAAGCGCTCGAGCGGATCAAGGCGCTGTGCGAGGACCCGTCAGTCCTGAAGATCGGCCAGAACCTGAAATTCGACATGATCGTGCTCGGCGAGCGCGGCATCGCCGTCGCGCCGCATGACGACACCATCGTCCTGAGCTTCGACCTCGACGCCGGGCTGCACGGCCACGGCATGGACGAACTGGCCGCGACGCATCTGTCGCACACCTGCCTCGCCTTCAAGGAGGTGGTCGGCACCGGCAAGAAGCAGTTGGGCTTCCACGAAGTCGACCTCAAGACCGCCACCCGCTACGCCGCCGAGGATGCCGACGTGACGCTGCGCCTGTGGAAGCGGTTCAAGGCGCGGCTGCCGATGGAGCAGGCGACCCGCGTCTACGAGATGGTCGACCGGCCGCTGGTGCCGGTGATTGCGGGCATGGAACGGCGCGGGATCAAGGTGGATGCCGCACGCCTGTCGCAGTTGTCGACCGAATTCGCCGGACAGATCCTCGCGCTGGAGGGCGAGATCCATGCGATGGCGGGCACCCCCTTCACCATCGGCAGTCCCAAGCAGTTGGGCGAAATCCTGTTCGACCGGCTGGGCCTGAAAGGCGGGCGCAAGGGCAAGTCGGGTGTGTACTCGACCGACGTGACCGAACTGGAACGGCTGGCCCGCGACGGCGGCGAGGCGGCGGAGATCGTGCGCAAGATCCTGGAATGGCGCCAGCTGTCCAAACTCAAGAGCACCTATACCGACGCGCTCCAGGCGCAGATCAATCCGAAGACCGGCCGCGTCCATACCAGCTACAGCCTGACCGGCGCGCAGACCGGACGCCTGTCCTCGACCGAGCCCAATCTCCAGAACATCCCGATCCGCACCGAGGTCGGGCGGCAGCTGCGCGAGGCGTTCATCGCCGAGGACGGCCATGTCCTGATCGCCGCCGACTATTCGCAGATCGAATTGCGCCTGGCCGCGCATATGGCGGACGTGCCTGCGCTGCGCGATGCCTTTGCGAACGGCGACGACATCCACAGCCTGACCGCCAAGGAGCTGTTCGGCGAGGTCAATCGCGACACGCGCGGGCGCGCCAAGACGATCAACTTCGCCATCCTCTACGGCATTTCGCGCTGGGGCCTGGCCGGTCGCCTCGACGTGTCGGCGGACGAGGCGCAAGCGATGATCGACCGCTATTTCGAGCGCTTCCCCGGCATCAACCGCTATATCGCCGAAACGCTGTCGAGCGTGCGCGAGAAGGGCTTCACCACCACGCTGTTCGGTCGGAAGACGCATTTCCCGCGCATCGCCTCGCGCAACCAGGGCGAACGCCAGGGGGCCGAGCGCGCCGCGATCAACGCGCCGATCCAGGGGACCAGCGCCGATATCATCAAGCGCGCCATGGTCCGCATGGAACCCGCGCTCGCCGCTGCGGGCTTGGGCCATGTGCGGATGCTGCTCCAGGTGCACGACGAACTGGTGTTCGAGGCGCCCGAAGCCGACGCGGAAGCGGCAGGCAAGGTCATCCGCGCGGTGATGGCGGGCGCGGCCGAACCGGCGGTGTCGCTGTCGGTGCCGCTGGGCGTCGAGATCGGCTTCGGCAAGAGCTGGGGCGCGGCGCATTGATCCACACCCGCCCCGACACCATTCCTCCCCAAGCCATGCTTGGGGAGGGGGACCATGGCGATCGCCATGGTGGAGGGGCATGGCCGTCCGATACGGCAGTGATCCTCGCTGGCGGTGACACCTCTCCGTCAGGCTTTCGGCCTGCCACCTCCCCTTACAGGAGAGGAAATCCTGGCAAACGACACAAGCCCCTCTCCTTTAGGGGAGGGGTTGGGGTGGGGCCTGTCCACCAGCGTCGCATCTGCGGCGATGCCCCACCCCCGGCCCCTCCCCTGAAGGGGAGGGGTGCGTTCATATTATGCCAACTAACTTCCGGACTTCGCGTCCGCTGATGGCCCAGACCCAGGACATCGACGCGCTCGCCAAGGGTGGGCGGACCAATATCGCCGGATTCGCCCTGCGGCTGGCGGCGCGCATTCCGTTCCTGTTCATCGCAGGAAGGATTTATGGCCCCGACCTGGTCGGGCGTTTTGCCATTGCGGTCGTTGTCGTCGAGCTGGCGGCGCTGGTCGCGACGCTCGGCATGAAGCGTGGGCTGGCGCAGGCGCTGGCCTCGACCGAGCGGCCGCATGTCCATGTCGTCTGGGACGCGATGGCGCTGGCCTTTCTCGCCTCGATCACGGCCAGCGCGATATTGTGGCACTTTCCCGAGCTTCTCTATCCCAACAGCGCGATCACCGGGCTGGACCGGTGGTTGCCCGCCATCATCGTCGCCATCGCCTGGTCGGACGTCAGCCTGGCCGCGCTTGCCTATCGCCACAACGTCAAGGCGACGGTGACCGCACGCGCGGTGGTCGAGCCCTGGACGATCTCGATCGCCGCCTGGCTGTTTTCCTTCTTCACCATACGCGACGGGCTGGTCCTGTCCTATGTCGCGTCGATGACGGCGGCGCTGATCGCCAGCCTGGTGCCGTTCCTGCGCAGCTATGGCCTGCCGCAGGGGTGGAGCCCGCGCCTGGCCCGCGTCTTTGCGCTGGCTCGCGCCAATGCGCCGCTCGCCGGGGCCGATGCGCTGGAATGGGGCACCCGCAATGTCGACCGCTTCATCCTGGGGGTGATGTTCGAGCCGCGCATCGTCGGCATCTATTACATGGCGCAGCAGGTCTCCTCGCTGCCGCAAAAGCTGAAGACCAGCTTCGATCCGATCCTGGGTCCGGTCATCACCCAGAGCCTGGCCAATGGCGACATGGCCGCGATCGCGCGGCAGGTGCGCCAGGTCGCCTTCTGGATCATGGCCGCGCAAGGGTGCCTGGCGCTGATGGGATCGATCCCGGGCGAGGGCGTGATGGGCGTCGTCGGCCCGCAATTCGTGTCGGGCACCGCCGCGCTCGCCTTCCTGCTGTTCGCCGAGGTGCTCGCCTCGACCGGCGCGGTGTGCGAATCGGCGCTGGTCTATACCGCGCGGCATCGCAACCTGATGATCTCGATCGCCATGCTGGTCGTGCAGATCGGCCTCAGCTTCGCGCTGATCGTCGGGATGCGGGCGCTGGGCTGGCCCGAAACCTGGGCGGCGGCGGGCCCGGCGGTGGCGCTGGCGATGAGCGTGACCATGACCTCGGTGATCAAGGCGCGGGTGCTGTCGGGCATATTGAAGGCACCGGTGTCGCCGTTCCGCTGGCCGCTGGTCTGGGCGGCGGGCGCGGCGGTGGTGGTGGGCGGCACCTTCACGCTGCTGCCCCAGCGCCTGGAATGGGCCGAACTGCTGTTCGGCGAGCCCGCGATCGCGGCGACCTATCTGCTGATCCTGTGGCGCTGGGCCTTCGGCCCGGCGGACCGCGCGCTATTCGCCAAGGCACCGACGGCGGAAGAGGCGACGCTGCCCAACGCAGGCGGGATCACGCGGTAATCTTTTCCTCCCCTGCAAGGGGAGGGGGACCGCCGCGAAGCGGTGGTGGAGGGGGGTCCCCGCTGATGGTGACACCCCTCCGTCAGTCCTTCGGACTGCCACCTCCCCTTGCAGGGGAGGAATTAGGCTTAATGGCGGAAGTGGCGCATGCCGGTGAACACCATCGCCAGACCCGCCTCGTCGGCCGCCGCGATGACCTCGTCGTCGCGGATCGAGCCGCCCGGCTGGATCACCGCCGTCGCCCCCGCCTCGACCGCCGCCAGCAGGCCGTCGGCGAAGGGGAAGAACGCGTCCGACGCGACCGCCGAACCGATGGTGCGGGGCTCGGCCCAGCCCGCCTTATCCGCGGCATCCTTGGCCTTCCATGCCGCGATGCGCGCCGATTCCAGACGGTTCATCTGGCCCGCGCCGACGCCCGCGGTCGAGCCGCCCTTGGCATAGACGATCGCGTTGGACTTCACGTGCTTGGCGACCGTCCAGGCAAAGCGGCAATCGGCCAGTTCCTGCTCGGTGGGCGCGCGCTTGGTCACGACCTTCAACATGTCGTCGGTCAGGCGGCCATTGTCGCGGCTCTGGACCAGCAGGCCGCCCGCGATCGACTTCATCATCAGGCCGGGGCGCGACGGGTTGGGCAGTTCGCCCGACAGCAACAGGCGCAGATTCTTCTTCTTGGCGAAGATCGCGCGGGCTTCCGGCGACGCGTCCGGCGCCACCACCACCTCGGTGAAGATGCCCGAGATCGCCTCGGCCGTCTCGGCATCGAGCGGACGGTTGCAGGCGATGATGCCGCCGAACGCCGACACCGTGTCACAGGCGAAGGCCGCCTGATACGCCTCGATCAGCGTGTCGCCGCTCGCCACGCCGCAGGGGTTGGCGTGCTTGACGATCACCACGGTCGGCGGGCCGTCGAGGAACTCGCTGACCAGCTCCAGCGCGGCATCGGCGTCGTTGAGATTGTTGTAGCTCAGCGCCTTGCCCTGCAGCTGCTCCGCCTGGGCGATGCCCTGCGTGCCCTTTTGCGGCAGATAGAGCGCCGCGACCTGATGCGGGTTCTCGCCGTAACGCAGCGTCTCGGGATGCTTGGTGAAGGCGAGCGGCAGGGTGGCCGGGAACGCCTCGCCCTGGTCGACGAAGCCGAACCACTGCGCGATCGCGGAGTCGTACGCGGCGGTGGCGGCAAAGGCCTTGGCGGCCAGGCGCTGGCGGGTCTTCAGCGTCGAGGCACCGTCATGGGCGGCCAGATCGGCGAGATAGTCGGCATAATCGGCCGGGTCGGTCAGGATCGAGACATAGCCATGGTTCTTGGCCGCCGAGCGCACCATCGACGGGCCGCCGATATCGATATTCTCGATGATCTCGGGCCGCTCGGCGCCCTTCGCGACCGTCTGCTGGAAGGGGTAGAGGTTGACGACCACCAGGTCGATCGCGCCGATGCCATGCTCGGTCATCGCGGCGGCATGGGCGGGGTCGTCGCGCACCGCGAGCAGGCCGCCATGGACCATCGGGTGCAGCGTCTTGACCCGGCCGTCCATCATCTCGGGGAAGTTCGTGACCTCGGAGATGTCGCGCACCGGCAGGCCCGCATCGCGGATCGCCTTGGCGGTGCCGCCGGTCGAGACGAGATCGACGCCCCGCTCGGCGAGCGCACGGGCCAGGTCGATGACGCCGGTCTTGTCGGACACGGACAGCAGCGCGCGGCGGACCGGCACCAGATCGACGGAAGGAGCGGAGGGGAGCGAAACGGCCATCGGGCAGCGGGTCCTACATGCTGGGGAGTTTGCGGACCCGATAGACGCCGACGCCCCGAAGCGCAAAATGTGATTCGGGCATCGCGCGCTGGCCATCGACGATGTTGCCGGACAAGATGATCGTGCGTTGAGCGGGATGCTTTGACTTTAGGGGTTTTGATTTGCTTTATCCGGCGGCGATGAAAAAGGGAGCGGGCATGGGCGTGGCGGCGGCAAGGGCGATGGGGGCTCTGGCATCGATGACGGCGCTGTGCTGGAGCCTGGGGGTTTCCGCGCAGACGGCCCCTACCCCGCTGGGCCCGATCAACGCCGACCTGCCACAGGGAGGCGATGCCTATCGCCGCGCGATCGTCGCCAGCCCCGTCGCGGCGACCAGCTGGACGCTGTCCGCCTGGGTCCAGCCCAGGGACGTGCAGGGCAAGGGCACGACGATGCTGATCGGCGGCTTCGGCAATCCCGCCTCCGGTCCGCGCCGCTATCTGGCACTGGTCGACGGCCAGCCCGCGCTCGTCACCGAGGCGGGCGTGGTGCAGGGCGGCGGCGATGCCGATCGCAACAAATGGACGCATATCGCGGCCAGCTATGACGGCAAGGTCGTGCGGCTGTTCGTCGGCGGGCGCCAGGTGGTGCAACGCGCGCTGTCGCTGGCGCCGGTCATGGGCGTCGCGACGCTGGCGCCGCGCGGGCTTCAGCCGGTCTTTGCAGGCAAGGTCCTCGACTTCCGCATGGTGCGCGAGGCGGTCGATCCGCTGACCATTCGGCTCGCCGCCCGGCGCGCGCCCGATCCGGCCCGCTTGGCGCTTCAGACCAGCAGCCCCAGCTGGCCCTATCAAACCCGGCAGATGCAGGGGCAGACGGTGCCGCAGGACGCCTGGACCCTGCCCCAGTCCAAGGCGCCCATCCCGACCAGCGGCACGGCCAAGCCCGAGCCCAAGACTCCCGCACTCGTCTCGACCGCGACCGGGCAATGGGCGGTGAACGGCTGGCGGCTGATCGAGGCGGCCAAGGTCGGCCCCGGCGGCGCGGACCTGTCGCAGGGCAATTTCGACGCCAGCAAATGGTATGCCGCGACCGTGCCGGGTACGGTGCTGACCACGCTGGTCGATCGCGGCGTCTATCCCGATCCGGCGATCGGGCTGAACAACCTGTCGATTCCGGAAACGTTGGCGCGGCAGGATTACTGGTATCGCACCGAGTTCGACACCCCGGCCGAGGCGGCCGGGCGGACGATGTGGCTGACCTTTGGCGGCGTGAATTATTCGGCCGAGGTCTGGGTCAACGGCCGGATGACGGGTACGATGAAGGGTGCCTTCATCCGCGGCCGTTTCCCCGTGACGCTGGCCGCCGGGCGCAATGCGATCGCGGTCCACGTCTCGCCGCCGCCGCATCCGGGCATCGCGCACGAGGAATCGATGACGGCGGGCGTGGGCGAGAATGGCGGCGTCCAGATGCTCGATGGCCCGACCTTCGTCGCGACCGAAGGCTGGGACTGGATCCCCTCGGTCCGCGACCGCAACACCGGGCTGTGGCAGGGCGTGACGCTGGCCGCGACCGGCCCGGCGGTGATCGGCGATCCGCAGGTGGTGACGACGCTGCCCAAGCCCGACAATATGGTCGCCGATGTCGAGATCGCGGTGCCCGTCACCAATAACGGCCAGGCGCCGGTGACGACGACGATCCGCGCGGTGTTCGACGATGTGGTGGTCGAAAAGCCGGTGACGGTGGCTCCTGGTCAGACGGTCCGCGCGGTCCTGTCGCCCGCCGAGTTCCCACAGCTGTCGGTCAAGAATCCGCGTCTGTGGTGGCCCAATGGCTATGGCGACCCGGCGCTGCACGATCTGGCGCTGACCGCGGCGGTCGATGGCGCGCTGTCCGATTCGAAGGCGCTGCGCTTCGGGATGCGGCAGGTCACGTACGACCTGTCGCTGTTCGATGGCGACGGCGATCTGGAGCGGGTGACGCTCGACCTCAACCGGGTGCGCGGCGGACAGCGGGTGATCGACACCAGCCACAAGGGCATCCGCAAGACGGCCAATGGCTGGGCAATGAGCTTCATGCCCGGCGGCGACCAGTCGGCGGCGGTCGCCAAGGTCACCGACGATCCGCGCCTGGCCCCCTATCTGGTCCTGCGGGTCAACGGCGTGCGCATCGCGGCGCGCGGCGGCAATATCGGCATGGACGATTTCATGAAGCGCGTCGACCGCGCGCATCTGGAGCCGTTCTTCCGCCTGCACCGCGATGCGCACCTCAACGTCATCCGCAACTGGGTGGGCCAGAATACCGAGGACAGCTTCTTCGACCTGGCCGACGAGAACGGCCTGATGGTCCTGTCCGACTTCTGGGAGTCGACCCAGGATTACAATATGGAGGCCGAGGATCCGCAGCTATTCCTCGCCAACGCGACCGACGTCGTGCGCCGCTATCGCAACCACCCCTCGATCGTCGCCTGGTTCGGGCGGAACGAGGGCGTGCCGCAGCCGATCCTGAACAGCGGGCTCGACACCATCCTGCGCGCCGAGGACGGGACGCGGCTCTATATGCCCTCGTCCAACGCCGTGAACCTGCAAGGCTCGGGACCCTATGACTGGCGGCCGCCGGTCGAATATTTCACCACCCATGCCAAGGGCTTCTCGGTCGAGGTCGGCACGCCCTCGCTGCCGACGCTGGAAGCGTGGAAGCGCGCCATCCCGGCCGAGGCGGATCGCTGGCCGATCGGCGATGTCTGGGCCTATCATGACTGGCACCAGACCGGGAACGGCGCGGTCAAGAGCTTTACCGATGCGCTGGAACGCCGCTTCGGCCCCGCGACGGGCCTGGAGGATTTCGAGCGCAAGGCGCAGATGATGGAGTATGAATCCTACCGCGCCATCTTCGAGGGGATGAATGCGGGACTGTGGACCGAAAACTCCGGCCGGATGCTGTGGATGACGCAGCCTGCCTGGCCGTCCTCGGCGTGGCAGATCTTCTCGTCCGACTATGACACGCACGCCGCCTTCTACGGCGTGAAGAAGGCGTCCGAGCCGGTCCATGTCCAGATGAACCTGCCCGACAATCGCGTCGTGCTGGTCAACAACACCCGCGACGCATTGAAGGGCGTGCAGGTGCGCGCGAAGATCGTCGGGCTCGATGGTCGCAGCGAGGGCGAACAGGAGGCCAAGGTCGCCGCGAACGCGGAGGGCGTGACGCCGGTCCTGACCCTCGACCTCGCCTCCGCCATGAAGCGCGGGCCGGTGCTCGTCCGGTTGGAGGCGACGGACGCGGGCGGACAGATCCTGTCGACCAACAGCTATTGGCAGGCGCCGGACGATGCAGGCTACCGCGCGCTGACGGCAATGGGCGCGGCGACCGTCACCGCAACCACCAGCCTTCAGGGACAGGGCGAGGAGACGACCGCCAACATCACCCTGACCAACAGCGGGTCGGTACCCGCCGTCGAGACCAAGCTGACCGTGATGAACGCCGACGGCACCCAGGTGCTGCCCGCCTATTTCAGCGACAATTACGTCACCCTGCTGCCCGGAGAGACCCGCGTGATCGAGATTCGCTATCCCACGGCCAAGGCGGACAAGCCGACCGTGGCCCTGCGCGGCTGGAACGTCACCGCGACCCAGGCCGAGTTGCGTCCGTGAGCCGGATCGCCCTGACCGCGCTGATCGCGCTCACCCTCGCCGCGCCCGCCGCCGCGCAGACCGCGCCCAAGGAAACCGATTCGCAGCGCTGGACCCGCGAATGGGAGGAGCGGCTGCACAACGACTTCGCCTATCTGGTGCGCTACCGGGTCGACAATGCCAGGCTCGCCGCGCCGGTGGCGGGGCAGCCGCGCATCGTCTTCATGGGCGACTCGATCACCGAGGGCTGGGTCGGCAAGATGCCGCAATTCTTCACCCCCGGTCGGATCGGGCGCGGGATCAGCGGGCAGACGACGTCGCAGATGCTGCTGCGCTTTCGCCAGGACGTCATCGACCTGAAACCGGCCGTCGTCCAGATCATGGCGGGCACCAACGATATCGCGGGCAATACCGGCCCGACGACCGACGCGCAGGTCGAGGGCAATATCATGTCGATGGTCGAGCTGGCCCAGGCCAACGACATCCGCGTGATCCTGGCCTCGATCCCGCCCGCCGATCATTTCGAATGGAAGCCGGGCCTGAAACCTGCGCCGCGCATCGCGACCCTGAATGCGTGGCTGAAGGATTATGCGGGCCGGGTCGGTGCGACCTATGCCGATTACTGGTCCGCCCTGCATGTCGGTGACGCGCTGAACCCGGCTTACGGCACCGATGGCGTGCATCCCAATGCAACGGGCTATGCCGCGATGGCGCCGGTCGCCGACGTCGCGATCAAGCGGGCGCTAGCGAAGCCGTAGGACCGATCGACATTCCCTCCATTCCTCCCCTTGCAGGGGAGTGTTCACCTTGGACTTTGCAGTCGTTTTCTTGCGAGGAATATGTCGAGGGTGACCTCGAGCATCTGTTGGGTTTTGGAGGCGCGCTTGGTTCGGCGATTGAAGCGGGCGAGCATGTCGCGGAACGAGGCGTTGGACGATTCGATCAGATGCGTCCGCGCCTTGGTCTGCTGGTGAGGTTCGGGAGCGCCGATCCGCTCGAAGGCGAGATGGTAGCAGGAATTGGCGTCTGTGAAGATGGCGCTGATCTGGCCGACGGCAGGCTTGGCCAAGGCGTCGATGGTGGTCGCGCTTCCGACGCCGTTATCGCCCACATGGTATGCGACGACACGCCGATGCCGGCGGCTGTACGCCGTCCAGATTACCGCGCGCTGCCGTTTTTTGGACGCAGGTGTAGATCTCGTCCATCTCGATGACGTCGGCCTCCCCGGTGTCGACCGGCGCGGCATGCGCCAGTTCCTGCCGCAGCAGCGCCTGCTCTTTGCGGATCCCCTTCAGGACCGCGGCCGGTGACGCACCCAGCACACGGCCGATCGCCCGGATGCCCATGCTGTTCATGGACATCTCGATCGCCATGGCCTTGGTCTCGGCACCGAATTTGGGCTGGCTATCGGTGCAGTACCGACCGCACGTCCGGCACACATGGCGCTGATGACCCGACTTGCAGCCTCGCTTGATCAGGTCCGTCCCCTCGCACTTCGGACAACGCATCCAAGCCCCCTTGTTCCAAATCACCGCAACGAGGGAGAATTCGAAAAGCGGTACTTGTAAACAGTTCCCCTGCAAGGGGAGGTGGCAGTCCGCAGGACTGACGGAGGGGTATCACCGCCAGCGGGGACACCCCTCCACCGCCGCTTCGCGGTGTGGTGACGAGATTGTGCCCCCGGCACAATCTTGGCTTGCCGGGGGCAAGCCAAAGTCCCCGCACCCCCTCTCCTTACTGGGGAGGAAATTTCTCCAGCGCATTCATCGCCGCATGGACCCGCGCCTCGGCCTCCGCACGCGGCAGGCCGGGCGGGATCACCTCACCGAAGCGCAGCGTCACCACGCCCGGCCGCTTCAGGCCTTTGCGAGGCCATACCAACCCCGAATCGGTCGCCACCGGCACCACTGGCATGTTCAACATCCGATAGAGCCCGGCAAAGCCGGGCTTGAGCGGCGGCGTTTCGCCCGGCGTCACCCGTGTGCCCTCGGGAAAGATCATGATCGCGCGCCCCTGCTTCACTGCGCCTTGCGCATCGCGCATCATGCCGCGCATCGCCTTGGCCGAGGCGTGGCGGTCGACGACGATCGCGCCGTATTTGCGCACGGTCCAACCCCAGATCGGAATATTGGCCAATTCGCGTTTCAGCACCATCGCCGGGCCGTCCAAGATGCGCTGTAGTTCCATTGTCTCGAACATCGCCTGGTGCTTGGCGGGATACAGCGCCGGAGTCGTCGGCCGCGTCCCTTCCACCTTCACCCGGATGCCCAGGATCCAGCGGGTGCACAGCCGGTGGAATGTCGTCCAGGCCGTCGCCCAGTGCACTACCGCATGGCGCCCGCCCAGCGCGACCAGTGGCGACAGCAGCGCCAAGACCGCCGACCCCGGATAGAAGATCGCGACAAACATGATGTTGCGAAGAAGAATCATGCGCCAATCCCCGTCCAAAGCGCGATCCTGCGCAGGATCAGCTTGTTATATTCGTTGACCAACGTGCCCATGCGCGGCTCCGACGGCACCCCGTCGCCCAGCACCAGCACCTGATTTCCCAGCACGGCGCGCAATTCCATCCTGGCGCGCGGCAGATGCCAGTCGGAGGTGACCAGCCGCACCGTGCGATAACGATGCTCGCGCACCCAGGTCGCCGTCTCCTCGGCATTGGAGCGGGTGTCGACCGCCTCGCCGCCCAGGTCGATGCAGCAGGCGAACAGCGACGGCGACGTGCGATAGGTACGCGCCAGGTCGATCGGCCGCACGCCCGGCGCGACGCCGGTGACCAGCATCCGCTTGGCCTGATGCGCCTTCAGCAGCGCGATACCGCGATCGATCCGCCCCGGCCCACCGGTCGGCACCACGATCGCATCGGTGGTGTTGTGCTCCAGCGGGTGCGGCAGGGTCAGCATGAAAGCCGCGAACCCCAGGCACCAGGCAAGCGCCGCCAGACCGATCAGCCGCAGCATCTACAACATCCGCCGCATCTGGCGCAGCACCGCCAGCCGCGCGGCGCCGATCGCCAGCGCGACGAAGCCGAAGGGCAGCGCGATCAGCATTCCCAGATCGGCGATCCCCAGTCGCAGCCCGCCCAGCAGTTCGGATTCGAGCGCCCCGACCTGTCGCGCGATCAGCGCGATCGCGCCGCCCGCGATCACGCTGCCCACCACCGCGCCGATCCCGGCATCGAGCGCGATCCGCCGCTGGAACAGCCGCGCCACCTGTCGATCGGTCGCGCCCAGCATATGGATGACCTCGATCGTCGCGCGGTGCGCCTCCAGCCCGGCGCGCGCCGCCAGCATGACGACCGCGCCGGTCGCCACCAGCATCAGCAGGATGATCGCCCCGGCCAGCCAGGCGGCGGTGTCGAGCAGCCGCCCGACCGGCCCCAGCCAGGTCGCATGAGAATCGACCCGCGCCGCCGGGCTGGCCCGCGTCACCGCCGCCGTTACCCGGGCGATCGCGGCCGCGTCATCGCTGGTCAGGTCGACATCGACCAGGGCGGGAACGGGCAGGCCCGCCGCCTCGGCATCGCTGCCCAGCCAGGGCTCCAGCATCCGCGCCAGATCGGCCTGCGCCACCGGCGTCGCCCGTGCGACATCGGGCAGGGTGCGCAGCACGCGCAGGACCTGCGCGGCGGCGGCATCGCGGCGCTGCGTCTCGCCCTCGACGATCTGGACGGTCAGCCGCCCCGCCATCTGCCGGTCGAGCGCGCCCGCCGCATGCGCGGTCGCCAGCCCCGCCGCGCCGGATAACAGCGTCAGGAACAGCATGATCGCGATAACCCAGCTCATGACATGCGCGCCGCCGCCATCGTCGAGCGCACGCGCCTCCGCCCCGCCCCGCGTCGCTTTGGACCGCTTCACAGGCCGCTCCGTACGATCGTCGATCGTGGTGAGGGCGTGGGCGCGCGCGGTTCGATCGAGGCGGGCGGCGGCACCGGAGGCGGCACCTCGGGCCATTCGGCATCGACCAGCCGCCCGCGCTCCAGATGCAGGTGGTGCGCGCCCGGTACCCGCTCGATCAGGTGCCAGTCATGCGTCGCCATCACGACGGTGGTACCCAGGCGGTGGAGCGAGCTGAACAGATGGAGCAGCCGCTCGGCCATGGCGGGATCGACATTGCCGGTGGGCTCGTCGGCGACCAGCAGCTCGGGCCGGGCGATGACCGCGCGGGCGATCGCCACCCGCTGCTGCTCCCCGCCCGACAGGGTCGCGGGCCGCGCGCCCGCGCGTTCGGACAGGCCGATCCACGCCAGCATCTCGCGCACCGCACGCGCAACCTCCGATTCGGCCATGCCCGCGACGCGCAAGGGCAGCGCGATATTGTCCGCCGCCGACAGATGCGGGACCAGGCGGAAATCCTGGAACACCACGCCGATCCGCCGCCGAAAGCCCGGCAGACGATCGCGCGGCAGGATGACGGCATCCTCGCCGAACAGGCGGATGATGCCCCGGCTGGGCCGCTGCGACAGGTAGAGCAGGCGCAACAACGACGTCTTGCCCGCGCCGCTGGCCCCGGTCAGGAAATGGAACTGGCCCGAACGCAACGTGAAGCTGACGTCGCACAGGGTTTCCTCGCCCGCGCCGTACCGAAGGCCGACATTCTCGAACTGGACGATGTTCGCCATGCTACCCCGGCCTTGGCATGGCCCGCCGCTCTCTTCAAGTTCCACGCTTCACGCTTGCCACGGCTAGGGGCGGCGTGCTTACTGAACGGGCGGGGGGCCTGAACCGGATGGCCTGCCCGCCTGTGACCTGTTCTGTCCGACGAAGTGCCTGTCCGCATGATCCTGGAATGCCCTGAGTGCCGCACCCGCTATCTGGTGCCCGACAGCGCGATCGGGCTCGAAGGGCGGACCGTGCGTTGCGCGAATTGCCGACACAGCTGGTTCCAGGCCCCGCCCGAGCCGGAGGACGAGCCGCCGGCGATGGCGCCGTTGCCGCTGGGCGACGTGGCGCACGAACCCTTTGTCGAGCCGCCTGCCCCGCCCCCCCCGCCGCCGCCGGTGATCGCGCCGACGCCCGCGCCGCCGATCCTGGCGCAGGAGGATGCGGGCTTCGACGCCTTTGCCCATCGCCCGCCGTTCCGCGCGCGCCGCAATCCGGTGCGCCGCTGGACGATCGGCGCGGTCGCCGCCTGCCTGTTGCTGATCGCCGCCACCGCCGCGATCATGTGGACGGGGATGCCGGGCATCGGCGGCTGGCTGGGCCTGGGCAAGACCGAGTCGGCGCTCGAGCTGCGGTCGAACCCGATCGAGCGGCGCGAGCTGGAAAACGGGTCGGAGCTGTTCGCGATCTCGGGCCAGATCATCAACCCGTCGGCCAGCGCCCAGCGGGTGCCCGACCTGCGCGCCGAGCTGAAGGACGCCCAGGGACGCGTCGTCTTTTCCTGGGCGATCGCGCCGCAGCAGCGGACGCTGGGCCCCGGCGCCTCGATCGATTTCAACTCGGCCAAGCTGGACGTGCCGCCCAGTTCGAAGCGGCTGGACCTGAGCTTCGCCGGAGAGGGTCGCGCGACGAACTGACGCGGGGTTTGGCCCACGACCTCGTTTCCCACACTCCGTTCAGGCTGAGCGAAGTCGAAGCCCACGCCCCACCCTAGCTCGCCCGCAACCGCCGCGCGACGACGGCAAAGCGCGCCCCGTGCAGCACCGCCGCCACCAGCATCCCCAGCCCCGAGGCCCAGGCGAGCGCCGACGCCCCCCACCCGGCCGATACCAGCCACCAGCCCAGTCCGCCGGTCACCACGAAATAGGCGACGATGCTGTTGATTCCCGCCGCGACCTGATCGTTCAGCGAACGGAGCGCATAGACCAGCACTACCTGCACCCCGTCGAACACGATGAACGGCGCCCAGATCATCAGCATGGCGACCGCGGCCCCGTGTGCGTCGGGCAAGGCGGGGAACAGGCGGACCACCGTCTGTGGCGCGGTCCACAGCCCCAGGCTGCACAGGCCCATCGCCAGCGCCGCCATGCCGACCGCCAACAGGCTGCGCGGCACGGCGGCGCGCGGGGCGCCCTCGCCCACCGCATTGCCCGCGCGCACCCCCGCCGCCGATCCCAGCCCGATCGCCAGCGCGAAGGTGACGTTGTGGAGCGAGAAGACGATCTGGAAACCATGCGCGGTCGCATCGCCCAGCCGGGTCGACAGCGCGATCAGGACGGCGAACCCGGCCAGCTCCAGCCCCGAAGCGATGGCGGGCACCGCGCCGAATCGCGCCAGCCCGGCCGCCCCCGCCAGCGTCGGGGTCCAGGCGGCCCGGTCCAACCGCCGCAGCCCGCGCGCCTGTCCGCGCGGCAGGGTCACTGCGCTGGCCACCATCGCGACCGCGCCGATGGCCGAGGCGATGACGGTCGCCAGCGCCGCCCCCACCGCGCCCAGCGCAGGCAGCCCCAGTTCACCCCCCGCCAGCGCCCAGGCGAGCAGCGCGTTGATCGGCAGGATCGACAAATTGACCATGGTCACGCGGCGCGGACGGCTGATCCCTTCCAGAAAGAAGCTGGCGGCGATCATCACCATCTGGAACGGATAGCCCAGCGCCATGACCGCCACGACCCGCGCGCCCGGTGCGACCAGCGACGGCGCCACCCCGATCCCGGCGAGGAGCGGTGCCGCCCCCAGCCCCAGGATCAGCATCGCCGCGATGCCCAGCATCAGCCCCAGCACCATCCCGTCGCGCATCGCCTGCCCCGTGGCGGGCAGGTCGCCCGCGCCATCGGCTCGCGACGCACGCACCAGCACGCCGGACAACCAGGCCAGCCCGGTGACGATCGCGACATAGGTCAGCGACCGGCTGGCCGAGAGGGCGGCCACCTCATGCTCGCCCACCCGGCCGACCACGATCACATCGGTGACGTGCAGGATCGTCCAGTTCAGGCTGGTCAGCATCACCGGCCAGGCCAGGCCGAGCAGATGGCGCACCTCTGTCCGGTAGGGGGTCCGATCGGGGGCCGGGGGCCGAACCCCATCGGGGCAAAGGTTTTGCGTCATGCCCCACACCTAGGAACGAAGAAGGTTGGACGAAAGGCATTGCGCAGTCCGTATCCCTTTGCTAGGGGCACCCGCCTACCAGCCCTCCGGCTTGCCGGTGGTGACTATCGAGTGCGGTCGTGGCGGAATTGGTAGACGCGCAACGTTGAGGTCGTTGTGGCCGAAAGGCCGTGGAAGTTCGA